>Ga0126373_10000042_pt1 | contig 129493 bp, 119 predicted proteins | sample PanSoiMetPlot_11_FD_92545 | JGI IMG/M metagenome (GOLD analysis project Ga0126373, IMG submission 92545) | Tropical forest soil microbial communities from Panama - MetaG Plot_11 | ecosystem: Environmental > Terrestrial > Soil > Tropical forest > Bulk soil | place: Panama | collected 2016-02-17
ACAGCCGGCTTACGCCCGTGATTTTGGTCGACTCCAACATCCCGATGTATCTGGTCGGCTCGCCTCACCCTCATAAAGCCGATGCGCAGCGTTGGCTCGAGAAACTGATTACCGACCGAGAACGACTGGTGACCGACGCAGAAGTGCTGCAGGAGATCCTGCATCGCTATGTGGCGATTGATCGTCGGGACGCAATCCAACCCGCGTTTGACGCCCTCCTCGGGCTTGTCGACGAGGTGTTGAGTGTGGACCGGAGTGCCGTGAAACGGGCTAAACAGATCGTTCTCGGATACCGGCAATTATCTGCTCGCGACGCCGTACACCTATCTGTGATGGAACAAAATGGAATTGACCAGATTTTGAGTTTCGATTCAGGGCTTGACGCGTTCCCTGGTATTTCCCGTCTCTCGTAGAGCACATGGCGCCCCAAACCCTATTGCTTGGACAGTCGCGCCGACTTGTTCCCCCGTATACCGACGTTTTTCCTCAGTACTGCAGATGTGTTTCGGGTTGATGAAGGCAACCCGCACTAATGCGACCGTGCTCGCAGCTTCTCAGTGTAAGAGCGTTGCACGAGTCGCCTCGGAAGCGGTTGAAACTGCGATGGGAATAATGGTCGGCTCTACAAGACGATTTTAGAACTCTTGTATTGGATGTGACCTGATCGCCAGCCCACTCGAGCACCAGTCCAAGGCGAATCCGTCAAGTGTTGCCTCATATATATACTTTCGGTAGAATGTATATACAATGGAACAGAGGGGAAACTTATGGCAGTGGCCCTCACATCGATCCGACTCGACAAGCGACTGGCAGACGAAGCAGCCGAAGTGTTAGGTGTTAAATCGCGAACCGAGGCAGTACACGCGGCTCTGCGCGAAATTGTTGCCCTGAAGCGTTTCAAGAAGCTGATGTCGAAATACGGCGGAAAGCTGGAATTCTCGGGACACGATGAGTAATTTTGTCGTCTTCGACACTTCCATCTTCATCGACCATCTCCGTACAGGCCGCCACCAGCAGCGGATCGCAGAAACTACGGGGTTGGTGCGGAACTCAGCCGTGGTCCTCGCGGAGCTCAGCCGGGGAGCCACCAAGCCTTCCGAGCAAGAGTTTGTCGAACGACTTGCTCGTAACCATCCGATCCTGACACCAAGCGAAAACAATTGGCTCGAATCGGGACGCCTGCTTAGCAAAATCCGTGTCGATAAAGGCTTTCATGCAGAAAAGTTTCGCGATTTGCACTTTGACCTATTAATCGCACTGAGTGCCAGATCTGCAGGAGCGCGTCTGGTGACCTCAGATCAAGCGGATTTTGAATTGATCGCCAGCTATCGCAGACTGCAACTAGAGATCTGGTGAGCTACGCATGGCACTAGCCAAACTTCGACAGGTGACGAAGTAAGTCTTTGGCCCGCAACGCCAGGAGAACGGCGGCACCGTTGCGCGATGTTGGTAGCGGCCGCAGACTCGTGTTACGTCGGCAGTGTAGAGGCCGTCGAGTTCAAAAGCGCAGTATCGGTTGGTTCCTGTCGTTGAATCTGTACCAGAGATATTGGTCGGCCCTAGCAGACCATTTTAGAACTCTAACTGTTGATGCCGACCGGCTTTGAATCCCGATTCCTCAGGATTTCGTGAGCTTAAGCATAACCAAGAAGACTTTTGGGATTGTTTAAATCCCATTTTGTTATTACAATAGTAATAACAGGGGCGAGGAGGTGCTTCGTGGTCGAGCTCAAAGTGCGCAAGTTCGGTAATTCGTTAGGAGTGGTGTTGCCGAAGGAGGTTATCAACCGCCTGCAAACAAGTGACGGCGAGCCGCTATTCCTAATTGAAGTACCCGAGGGAGGGTATCGTCTCACGCCTTACGATCCGCAGTTCGAGAAGAAAATGGCGAAAGCGGACGACATCATCAGCCGCTACCGCAATACGCTGCACGTTCTCGCGAAGTGAACGAATTTGTCTGGATCGACCAACATGATGCTCTGACCCTTCACGATCGCCTGCTGGCTCTGCATGGTGGTGCCGAGGGATTACGCGACCGCACCTTGTTAGAGTCAGCGCTTGCGAGGCCGCGACAGCATTTCGCCTACGCCGAGTTTCCAAATATTTTCGAGATGGCTGCAGCTTATACGGGCGGTATCGTGCGCAACCATCCGTTTGTAGATGGGAACAAGCGCACTGGATTTGTACTAGGAATATTGTTCCTTGAGCTGAACGGGTACAGGTTCACTGCTAGCGAACAAGAGACGGCCCGTGCGGTCATGGAGTTGGCCAGTGGTGTTCTCGACGAAGTCGGCTACCGAGCATTTCTCGCCGCCAATTCGTCACCAGTGAAGAAGTAGCCTTGGTCCCGCAATGAAAGGAACTTGATTGGTCGGCTCTAGCAGACGATTTTAGAACTCTACTGGTCGAGGGTGGTCTCGAAATTGACGGTCTGGATACATTCGCTGCGGTGTGTGCCTAGAAAAAGCGTTTCCGCCTTCATTCGCGGCGCCAGGATGTTTCGCCCGAATCCTTATCGGGATTGGTGCGCAAGGACTCTTCTTGGGACACGACTGCACAGGGGAATGCTCTGCCAAGTAGTGTTCCGGGCGGGAAGATTATAGCCAATTGACGAGGTTCGACCAGCGAAAGTCGGTGCCCTTCAGATCTGACCGGTCCGGAGTATAATCACCACCGCCTTGCGTTCCTGACCCTTCCCCCCAATTTGTCTCCGGAGGCACCTGATGCCGATCGAAAAGCGTCCAGCGAATCCTCTTCCCCATAATTACGTCCCGCCCAACGGAATCCCCTATAAAGTCAAGACCCACGATGATCTCGGCTCCGTCGCCAGAAAACACGGAGTTCCCGAGCACGTCCTGGTCGCGTTCAACTTCGCCACCAACGAACCTGCCGAAATCAATTGGTACTTGCGACGCAATGTCGGTTGCGTTCGCGCCACCCACGATCACAAGAACTGGATGTTCACCTCCGAAGCCAGTCCCGGAATCATCTACCTGCCCCCACCCTGGCACCGTCCCTCTTTCCCCACAAGCGTTCCGACCGTGCCGGTTTCCAGAACTGAGACACACAAGTCCCTGCTCAAAGACACCTGGGCAGGAATTGGAAAATCCCACTCCGGCGATCTCTTCGTGATCGGAGCTCACGATCTCACTGCCAAGGTGTACAACCTTGGGGACGATCTCTCCAGTGTGCGCAACGCCGTAGTCAACTTCAATGGCTGGAAGTTTGGCATCGGGCTCGGTGCAGACGTAGGAGCCGTTCTTGTGTTGGGCCACGGTTATTCCGAACCAAAAGATATGATCGGCGTTTCCGGCGACAAGGATTTCGACATCTCCATCGGAACCAAGCTTGGCGATTTTCTCAAGGATCTCAAGTATTTGGGAAAGATGGTTGATGGAATCGAGAAATACAAAAAGATGCGATACATAGTCGAAAACGCGATTAAGAACCGTGCGATCGCCGAAACCGGACTTTACACCATCCCGATACCATTTGCAGGCATCGGCTTGCATCTTTGGGCCGGATACAAGTTTGGCGACGTGAATGTCTTTAGCACAGGCGTCGGCATCCCGTAATTTATTTCGGTCGGTCCACCATAGTTGATTTTGATAAACCGTCGGCCAGACGATAGAGGCATTCTTCTTGCTCTGAGAATGGTATTTTTGAACTGCACGATTGATGCAGCAAGCGTTTATCCAACATACAGAAGGCCCTTATATATGTTCGTCAATAGGGCCAAAAGAGAATGATTGGTCGGGACGGCGAGATTTGAACTCGCGACCCCTTGCACCCCAAGCAAGTGCGCTACCAGGCTGCGCCACGTCCCGACTGGAGAGGAATCCGTTGAGCTGATGCTTCACAAAACCGCTTCAGCGCTCAGCGGTGGGGTTCATCGTTATTCTACACCAGCCCCGAGACGGCTTATTCCAGATCACGCCAGTTGGAGCCGACGCCTATTTCCACCAGCAGCGGCACTTCGAGGTCATGGACTTTCTCCATATACTCGCGAATAAGGGAGCGCATAATATCGACTTCCGCCTCCGGGACCTCGAAGACAAGTTCATCGTGCACCTGGAGCGTCATACGTGATTTCAGATCGCGTTCGCGGATGGCGTGATCAATCCGAATCATCGCAATCTTGATCAGATCGGCGGCCGTTCCTTGCAATGGAGTGTTGACCGCCGTGCGCTCGGCGAATCCGCGCTGGAGAGAGTTCCTGCTGTTGATGTCGGGCATGGGCCGGATGCGGCCGAACAGCGTTTTGACCTTCATCGTGCGCCGCGCCTCTTCCAAAGTGCCATCGAGATAGCGGCGGACTCCGGCGTATTTCTCAAAATAGTTATCGATGAACTGCTTGGCTTCAGTCGTTGATATTCCAAGATTCTGCGACAAACCGAAGGGCGAGAGGCCGTAGACAATTCCAAAATTCACGACCTTCGCTTGCCGGCGATGATCGGCGGTGACCATTAATGGCGGAACACCGAATACTTGCGAGGCAGTGAGCGTATGGATGTCGTCGCCGCGGCGGAAGGCATCGACGAGTAAAGAGTCTCCCGAGAAATGAGCAAGCAGACGTAGCTCGATCTGCGAATAGTCGGCTGTGAGCAGGACGTGACCCGGTTCGGCGATAAATGCAGCACGAATTCCGCGGCCCAGCTCGGTGCGAATCGGGATGTTCTGAAGATTGGGATTGGCCGAAGAGAGGCGACCTGTCGCCGTTCCCGTCTGGCCGAAGGTTGTGTGCACCCTACCCGTGTCTGATTTGATCAGGGCTGGTAACGCATCCACATATGTGGATTTCAGCTTGGTAAGCTGGCGATAATCGAGCACCATGCGTGCAATTGGGTGATTTTCTGCCAGTTCCTCCAGAACATCGACCGCGGTCGAGATCGTGCGTCCCTTGCCGTATTTCACTGGTTTCGGCAGGTTCATGCGGTTGAAAAGGACATCGCCCAGTTGCTTGGGAGACCCGACGTTGAACTCCATCCCGGCAGTTTCGTGAATCTCTTTTTCTTTGGCGGCGATTTCCCGCTCAAGTTCCACAGACATCTGTGCCAGCGCGCCGGTATCGATCTTTACGCCTGCTTGCTCCATACGAGCGAGCACGGGAAGGAGCGGCAGGTCGATTTCCTCATAAATTTTTGTGAGGCCCTCGCGCGCCACTTGGCTGCGAAGCGCCTCAGTCAGCCTGCCGGTAATGTCCGCAGACTCGGGAAGTTGACCCGAGAGCCTGAGATTGAAGCGCCGCAGTGCAACGTCCGGCAGGCGGTGCGACGAATAGGTGGGATCAAGCAGGTAGGAATACAGCATCGGGTCATGCTGCACGCCTTCGACCGCGATGCCGAGTGGATCGAGAGCATGAATCGCCGCCTTGTAGTCGTAGATGGATTTCGAGATTGCGGGATTGGCAAGAAGAGAGCGCAGGTGAGCCGCCGTCGGCCCGGCGTCTAGAATTACGGATGCTGCGCTGCCCGCTTTTGAGGAAATGGCAATCCGCCGTACGGCAGTCTCGGGAGCAGAAGCCATAATCACGCCACCCATGAGCGAAAGTTGCGATGTCTCTGGCTGTTCTTCTTTTTCTTCCTCTTCGTCTTTTTTCTCCAGTGACCTATCGGCCTCCAGGCTTTCGACGGCGAGGGCAAGCGCGCCGCCCGAGATCTCTTTCAGCTCCGTGTCGATGTCCGCGGGTGACTTGGCTTCCACGTAGTGAGTTTCGCTGACTTCAACTACCGGCAATAATTCTTTGAGCAGCGAGGTAAATTCCAGTTCTGTAAAGAGAGCGCGTAAGGCATCGACATCCGGCTCACCCACTCGCATCGATTCCACGTCGAGCTCAACGGGGACATTGGTGTCAATGGTTGCCATGCTCTTGCTGAACAGAATTGCCTCGCGATTATTCAGCAAAGATTCGCGGTAGGTTTTTCGTTCCACTTCGGAGGCATGTGCCAGCGCCTGCTCCACTGTGCCAAAGCGCTTGATAATCTCCACCGAGCCCTTATCGCCAATACCGGGAGCGCCGGGAATGTTGTCGATTGAGTCGCCGCGCAAGGCCATAACATCAATCACACGCTCCGGCGGAACACCGAGAATTTCTTCGACCTTCGCCGAGTCGCAGATCAGATTGTCCTTTGGCGGATTCAGGATGTGCACCCTGTCGTTCACCAGCTGCATCATGTCTTTGTCGCTCGACACGATGTAGACGGGATGCGCCCCTTCGGCAGCCTTGCGCGCCAGCGTGCCGATGACATCGTCCGCCTCGAAGCGCGTTACGCCAATCATCGGAATCCGATAGGCCTCCAATGCTCGCCGGATATAAGGCACCTGTTGCGCCAGATCTTCGGGCATGGCTTTGCGGTTCGCTTTGTATCCCTTGTACTCGACCTCGGTGAAGCTCTGCGTCTTGATGTCGAACTTGCGAACCGTAGTGACGGTCTCAGCTTGTTCATCGCGGAAGGTAGGTCCCGCCACATCAAAGACCGCGGCCAGAAATTGCGGAGAGAAATCGTCCCGCAACTTGCGCAGCATGTTTACAAATACATAGATCGCAGCGGTGGGAAGCCCGGTCTTGGTCGACATGGGTCGCTGCCGCGCCATGGCGTGATAGGCGCGGAAAATAAACGACATGGTGTCGATCAGGTAGATCCGGCCGTGGGATGCGGCAGGCTCCACACCAGCTTTCGAAGGACTCGAGGCTTTGCCGTTCCCTACCTTCTCCGGGCGAGGGACGGCCTGAGACGTGGAGTTCGACGATTTCTTGCGCGGGGGCAACCCGCTTAGTTTATCAGCCCGAACAGCTCTAGAACTCGAGCCGGAAGTCTGCCTCCACGACTTTCTTCTTCCGGGACTCGTTCACGAAAACGATGTGATAGTTGACGGGCCGGCTGAGCGTGGGCGGCAAACTTGCGTTTACCTCCTCGTCATGAGTGGCATCGGCAGAGAAGAGCGCCTCGCTCGGCTTTGCTCCCAGAAAGTTCGCGTACTCCTGATCGTTCAGCACATGAAACTCGACGTCCGCGTCGGTGTCGCTCGTAGGCTTGCCGCTGACCGGCACGAATGAGCGAAACGTTCCGCGCAATTTTGGAGTCGCCGCATGCGATGGAACCTGGAACGGTAAATCGGCAATGATGGATATGTGAAATTTATCGTGAAGGATTGGAAGGCTCGACCCAACCACCGAACCGCCCACATGATCCGATGTGGTGGGCGTGTACTCGACGGCTTTCACTTTCTCCACCGCGACCGGTCCCTGCTTGCTCATGTAAGTGGCCAGAGGTCCGGCCATGGTGACGGGTTGAGCTGAGTCCATCGGGTCCGAGTAGGTATTTTCGGCTTGCTTGACCTGCTCAACAATGGCTGCGGGATGGATCTCGGTGGCGTCTGCTGAATGCCGTAAATGCACCCAGGTAAAGTAACCTAAACCAATAAGAGTAAGAGTACTAACCAAAAAACCAAAAATGGCTCGCATGACTCCCCCAAACAAGCAAATCGTAGAAGCTGGCGAGCGCCTGGGCTAGTTATCGTTGGGCACAAACCGGTTACTTCGGTTTGCCATATTCGGTGGTGAAATGCAGCTTAATTTCACCACAGGTACCCTGCTCGGGGGAGTACACCACGCATGTGTCAAAGGGACGAGAATAGATGTGCAGACTGATAGCGCGCTGATTAAATTCGCGCGGATTCACGACGCGGTGCACAGGATCGGCAGGATCGACCGCACAAGGGCGAGCAATATTCATCTCGACCGTATTGAGCGGCTCAAGCTCGCTGCGACCGCCTGCTAAGTCCTGACGAACCAGATGAAAATTCTCCACCCGCAGCCGGCCCAGCGGAACCGCCATCCAGCAATTCTGGTCACGATGATTATGCACGGAGCTGGCCTGCCCCACCTCCCAGCAGATAGCCATGAGCTCGTAGAGGTGCGTGCGGTCGATAAGATTGCGGGTGTAATGCTGGCGGTCCCAATTCAGGTAAAGAGCCAGCGACTCGGCGTCGACGGGATTCTTCTCCAGAAATTGCCGTAGAGGTTCAGTTGGCACAAAGGCAGACTCGGGGAGCCTGCGCAAGGCTTGAACGAGTTTTTCGAGAGGAACTAGCTTCTCTGAAGTAATCATCGACTACACAGGGAATAGAGTATAGCGCAGGTCCATCTAGGGTTCCCTTCCGGCACCCAGGATTTCCTTGCTTTCCGTCTGTGCCACGGCGGGGTAAGCGGCAACCCGCCGTTGGCGCAAGTCGCGCGGTAGCTCGGATTTCAGCAACCACAATCCCACCGCCGCTGCGGCAGCCCAGGTGATTGAGACCAATGCAAGCTGAACAAGATCGGCGATCCGGCTCCCATGGCCAGCGCCCGAAATCGGCACTGCCTTGGCCACTTCGAAGCTGATGGCGCCCGCGACGATCGATACTGCGGCCGCCTTGCCTAATTCATCCCAGCGCATTTCCCACAGCGGCACGAGTCGGCGGTAATTCAAAAGCAAAGCTAAGGCCAGCAGATTGATACCTATTCCGATGTCGGATGCCCAAGCCAATCCAATCACCCCGAACGTATGAAACAGGACGGAATAAATGGGCAGAGACAGCACTGTAATCACACTGACCGCCACCATGGGAGTGAGCGTGTCTCCCGCGGCGTAGAACGCCCGCGCATACAATCCCTGCGCCGACCAGAGCACCAGCGATAAAGAGAACCAGAAGAAGTACACGGCGCTGGTCTGCGTATCGGTAAAGAGAAATTTTCCTCGTCGATAAACGAGGTCGATCAGCGGGAGCGCCGCCACCATCATCCAGGTCGTTGCGAGCAGCGATGCCGCGGAAACCCGATAGACGGAATCGTTTACGGTATCCGCGAATTCTTTCAGCCTTTTCTCATTGAAGAGCCGGGCGAAAAACGGGAGAGATGCCTGGCCGGTGGCCTGTCCGAGTACAGCAATCGGCACAGCGAACAGCCGTTTGGCGAACGTCAGGCGAGTGATATCGCCGATGCCGCTGGAAGCGTAGTGCCGCAGGATCCAATCGTCGGCAGTCACGAGCGAAACGCCCAGCATGAGAGGAACCGAAAGCCGTACCCATTCCCGGAATGCAGGATTTCGAATGTCGAAGGAAGGATAGTACCCGGTCCCGATGCGCGCCGCTCCGATCACACTCGCGAGGAATGGGCCCGCGAATGCTCCCGCCAAGGCTCCGTGGGCAAGCGAAGCGATTCCAAGCCGGTGTCCGCCAACGACGCCACCCAGAATGATGAAAAGGTTGTAAATCAATGGGCCAAATGCGGGAAACAGAAAGAGCCGATGCGACAGAAGCACGGCAGAAACGACGCCACCGACATAAAAAAAGATTTGCGCGGGCAGCAGGATCCGGGTCAGGCGGACGCACAATTCGATTTTGTCAGGTGTGAATCCTTTCACGAACCAGCGCACGAACTCGGGCGCGAAGATCTCCGTGGCGATCGTGCCCACGATCATCACGGCAGTCATGACTGTAATAATGATGGAGAAGGTCTTCTCTGCCTCGTGGTTGCGCTTCTCGGCCAAAAACCGGGTATAGATCGAGATAAAGGTGATCGACGCCGCGCCTCCGGCAACGATGTAGTTGAGAAAATCGGGAAGTGTGAAAGCCGCAACATACGCATCCGTGGCGCCGCCCGCCCCATAGGCCCACGCGATGTAGGCATCGCGCGCGTATCCGATGACACGCGACGCCATGACTGCCGTAATCAGCAACAGGGTTGCCGAGAACGCAGTGTGCTGGTGTGATGGGCGAAAGAAGCGCAGCAGTTTCGTCATTGAGACCCGGTCAGACGTTCATCTTATCGGAATCTCAATTCAGCCATGTTGAACCCTCTCGCTCCCGGTGCCGAGCCAAGCTATTCCCCGGCGGGAACCCAGACTCTTCCTGCTGAAACAAGGTCGACACCGTGAACCTCGGTCATCAGCCGGATCTTTCGCCATCCTGCTTTCTTTTCTGGCCTCGCCAGGAAGCTCAGCAAGTATTGATTGCCGAGTCGATGGGCGAACTCATCCAAATAAGGTGCAAACGATACGGGAGCGTTGGGGAATCCAAGGTAATAGGCCTCCCCTCCGGTCTTCTCAGCAACCTGCGAGAGATAGATCTGCCCCCAATAAGTCTGGTAATAACTATGTCCAAAATGCCCTGCACCAGGGGTGTAAATCGCCGAAACGACGATGTCGGTCCTGCCTGCGTCATCAATCGCGGAGTCGACGTATGGATCCGACAAGTCACCGGCCCCGTAGTAGCGATCGATACCATCGCTCACCATGAGAACTTCGCGGCGATCCGAACTGGCGGGCCATGTCTTTACAAGGGCAGTGAGTGAGAAGTAGGGGCTGGCATTCGCGCCACCGATTCCCAATGGCAAACGCAGCGCTTTGTCAGCCTGGCCACGATCGGTGGTCAGGGTTTGAACAATCTCTGCTGTCCCGTTCCGCATGTAGGCGATCCCTATTTTTGTGGAAGATGGCTGCGCATCGATAAACCTGCGAATGTCTTCCAATTGAGTTCCCACGCCGGTATCGGCGTTATCGTCGATCAAGATAAAAAGCTCGAGTCCGGCGCGATCGCCGCGAGCGGAACTCCAATCCGTGACCTGATCGCGGTCGCGTCCTTCAAAGACCATCACGTCCTCGCGCTTAATTTCGGGAACATTGGACCCGTGCTTGGGTTCCACCGTGACCAGCAGATGAACAGGCACCCCGCCCGCAGCTTGCGCTTGCTGCGCCTGCGACCCTGCCGTAACGCCGGTCAGGAACATCAGGACTGTAAAGAGCAAAACGCTCGTCATCGAGCCTCCTTTAACCCCTGTTGAGTTTTCCCATCAGAGACTTCGGTCTTTTAGATGTTTTCAATGTGCGGAAGTTACCGCAGACCTGTGTTTCGAGGACCGCCGCTTAGCAGCAACTGTGAGAGTGCTCGGAGCATCACACGCCCATGCACTTTCTGGTTCTGGCGACCGATTACGACGTCACCCTAGCCCACGCCGGCGTGGTGGATGACAAAACTGCTTCGGCCGTCGAACGCCCGCGCAATTCGGGACGTAGAATCGTTTTGGTCACCGGGCGGCATCTGCCAAAAATTTTCCTCGGCTCGAACTCTTCGATCGAGTCATTGTGGAAAACGGTGGAGTGCTCTATCGACCGGAGACGCGCGAAGAAAAGCCGCTGTGCCCGCCTCCGAACGAGCGCTTCGTCAATCTGCTTCGCGAGCGGAATATCCCGTTCTCCGTGTTCGATGGAAAACTCAGCCGCCATTCCATTTCCCTCGGTGACCGTATCCCGGAAAGTCCAGTTTCAACCAATGGCCATGAAGAAGCCAAACAGCTGCTCGTCAGCCCGCGCGGGGCGAGCGTTTGGATCGCGGGACCATCGGCGAGCGGCAAGTCCACGGCAGTTGCGGGAATTCTAGAGGAGCTAGTTCAGCATGGCAATCAGTTCTGCCTCTTCGATCCCGAGGGGGACTATGACGGCTTCACGGACGCGCTGTCGTTCGGCAGCGCGAAGGAGCCGCCGGACACGAAAGCCATTTTTCCGCGCCCTGGAGTTTCCCCAAACAGAGCGTAGTCGTCAATCTGCTCGGGGTTAAGGTCGACGATCGGGCAGGTTATTTTGGGGCGTTCTTCCCCACATCATGGACTTGCGTGCCCGCAGCGCACGTCCACACTGGCTCATCATCGATGAAGCCCATCATCTCCTTCCGTCTTCATGGACGCCGGCGAATGCCCTGGTTCCCCCGCTTCTGGAATCGACCATTCTCATCACCGTTCATCCCGAACACGTCGCCAAAGTGGCGTTGCAGTCGATTGATATGGTGGTGGCGATCGGAAAAACGCCGGCGCTGACATTCCGTTCATTCGCGCAGACGCTTGTGATCAAGCCGCCCTCACATAGAGTGGCAGAACTAAAACCAGGGGAAGCCCTCGCCTGTTTTCCGAAGCTTCAAAAAGATGTGGACCGCGTCAAGGCGCCCCGGAGCACCCGCGAACGTCTGCGGCATGTGCGGCAATATGCGGAGGGAGAACTTTCGCCAGACCAGAGCTTCTATTTCCGCGGCCGCGAATCGAAGCTAAATCTCCGAGCCCAGAACCTGAAAACCTTCCTTCAACTCGCCGAGGGGGTGGACGACGAGACCTGGATGTTCCATCTCCGGAATGGGGATTACTCCACGTGGTTCGAAACGATCATCAACGACACCGGGTGGAAGCGCCGGGCTGCGGAAATCGAACGCGATCAGAATGTATCGGCGCAAGAAAGCCGCGATCGAATCAGACAGGCCGTCGAAGCTCGATACACCGCCGCGGCCTGAACCAGCCTGCCCTCCAAGTGCGATAATGCGACGGTGATCAAACCCGCTCCCAGTACCCGTTCTGGAGTTTTCCGGCGCTCCTTTCGGAAACAATTTCCAGTCGCTGTCCGAGGTAAGGGCGTCTACGTGTGGGCCGCAGACGGAAATAAATATCTCGATCTTTCAGGATCAGCCGCGGTAAACCTGATTGGACACGGAGTGCGCAAAATACCTGCCGCCATGGCCGAACAAGCTGCCAACCTGGAGTTCGTTCACACCAGCCAGTTCACCACCCCTGTTGCCGAGGAGTACGCGGCGGAGCTACTGTCGTTTGCCGGCAAGCACTTCAAAGGCGGCGCGGTTTATTTCACCTGCGGAGGCTCGGAGTCGGTCGAAACAGCGCTGAAACTCGCCCGGCAGTACCAGGTAGAAATCGGGCAGACGCGCCGGTACCAGATCCTGAGCCGCACACAGAGCTATCACGGTTCGACGATGGGTGCCCTGTCGGTCTCGGGGAACAAGCGCCGACGCGAAATCTATGTGCCGATGGTCCGGGAGTTCCCGCACATTAGCATGCCTTACTGCTATCGTTGCGCGTTCGATTGCACGGATGGATGCCGCAATTGCGGACAGCGATACGCATCCGAACTCAAAAGAGCCATCGATGCCTCCGAGGGAACCGCGGCCGCATTCATCTTTGAACCGGTGAGCGGGGCAACCCTCGGTGCCGTGGTTCCTCCTCCCGGATACCTGCAATCGATAGCAGAAATCTGCCGTCATGCCGGTGTGCTCTTGATCGCCGATGAGGTCATGACCGGAATAGGGCGCACGGGGCGAAACTTCGCCGTGGACCACTGGGATGTGAGGCCGGATATCCTGGTGACCGCGAAAGGATTATCCAGCGGATATGCACCCCTTGGCGCGGTGATTGTCAGCGAGAAAGTGGTCGATGCCGTGGCTGCCGGTTCCGGCGCATTTCTCCACGGATTCACGTACAACGCTCACCCTATTTCGTTATCCGCGGGCCGGGCGGTTCTCGAATATCTGCGGACTCATAATTTGGTACAAGCATCCGATTCAGCCGGCTCGGGAACGCCCGCAGCAAAGTTCCAGGAGGCTCTCGGCACTCTACGCGACGTGGAAGCAGTCGGAGACGTGCGAGGTATTGGGTTGCTGTGGGCCGTCGAGTTTGTCGCCGACAAGTCGACCAAACGCCCATTCCCGACGACGGAGAGTTTCTCTGCACGCGTCGGCGCGGCCGCGCTCCAACGAGGCGTCCTGGTCTATCCAATGCAGGGCTGCGTCGAAGGCACATCCGGCGATCACATTCTGTTGGCCCCACCGGCGGTGATCACCAACGAGCAGGTGTCCTGGTCGGTGGACCAACTCGCGGGCGCCATTCGCGAAGCTTCGGCAGCCAGCAGCTGGTCTGAGTAGCCCATCCCGGCGTCAACGCGAATCATCGTCCCGCTAGAGATCAACCGTCTAATAGCTCTTTTTCAGCAACTTGCGGCTTGAGGACCGTTTGATCCTGTCTGCATTGTCCTGCGCTTCGTGGCAGCCGAAATTGGGTTTTGAAACATACCAACTAGCCAGCGGAGGCGAATATGGCAACGGTTGGAACCCAAACTATGACGGAGTTCTGCGAACAGATGGATCCCAGAGTCTTATCTGAGATGCGCAACATCAGGCTTGACTCGCTGCGGGTGCAGGAGACCCGCTTGCAAGAGAGCTGGACCGCCGCGCCCGAGAAACGCGTGCTGCTCTGGCTGGCCAGCCGCACGCCTCCAAGAATCAGCCCCGATCATCTTACCGTGCTAGGTCTGGGGTCGCAGATTGGTGCCGGCGTGTGCTATGCCCTCGCTGCCCGCGATCGCGTTGCACTGCTTGGCGTCATCGTGTGCCTCGGCCTGAACTGGTTGGGAGACTCCCTGGATGGCACTCTGGCCCGGGTGCGCCACTGCCAGCGGCCGCGGTACGGCTTCTACGTCGACCATATCGTCGATAGCTTCGGCGCGCTCGCGTTGATGGGCGGTCTTGCGCTCTCTGGCTGCATGCATCCCTGGATCGCGATAGGGCTGCTGGTAGGGTTCCTCATGCTTTCGATCCAGTCCTACCTTGCAACTCACGTTTTCGGAGAATTCCGCCTTTCCTTCTGGCGTTTCGGCCCGACTGAACTGCGCATTCTGCTGGCAGTCGGGAATCTGGCGCTGTTCTGGAAGCCCGTCGTGCATTTCCTGGGCGGAAAATACCGCCTGTTCGATGTCGGCGGCGCCATTGGCCTCGTGGGGATGAGCCTGATGCTCGTATTCTTTACCGCCCAGAACACCCTGCGCCTTCATCGCGAAGAGAGGATTTCGCGATGAGCGCGGAATCGCGGCCGTTCTTGTTCCGGCCAAAGCTGCTGCGATGGCTGAAATTCAACTTTGTGGGTGGAATCGGCATCGGCGTGCAGTTCGGTGCATTGTTCCTGCTGAAGAGCGTGCTGAGCTTCGACTATATGTTCGCCACCGCGTTTGCGGTGGAAGCCGCGGTCGCACACAACTTCGTCTGGCACGAGCAGTTCACATGGGCAGACCGGGTGCAGCCGTCGTGGCCTCGCTCGCTTGCACGATTTGGCCGCTTCAATCTCACCACGGGAGCCGTTTCGATCGTTGGCAATCTCGTGCTGATGCGAGTCCTGGTCGGCGAAGGACACCTGAATTATCTGTTGGCCAATGCGCTTGCGATTGCTCTCTGTTCAATCGCGAACTTTCTGGTAAGCGACGGATGGGTGTTCGCAGGATGAAGGTTCGGTGAGTCTGAAATGTTACGCCAATGCGATTCTGGTTCTCTGCCTGCTGCGTGGTCGGCTGTCGACCCGCAACTAACACGGAGGGAGTCGTGATATGCTCCCTGAGCCCATAGGCTGACACGAAAGGTGATTCAGAAACGAGGAGATTATCGTGACGCCAAAAACGATATCGATTACAGACATAGCAGAAACTTTCTTTGACGCGTGCGAGACAGGCAAAGGATGGGAGGTCTGTAGCGCGTACTGCATGCCAAATGCGACATTCTCGGCGCAGGCCGAACCATTGCTGGACGTGAAAACGCTCGCGCAGTACACAGACTGGATGAAGGGAATGTTGTCGGTACTTCCGGACGCCCGCTACGAAGTGAAATCATTTGCGACGGACAGCGCGCGGAACAACGTCGCTGCCTACGGTGTTTTCTATGGCACGCATACCGGTCAGGGTGGTCCGGTTGCTCCCACTGGCCGCGCGATCAGCACGGATTATGTTTACGTAATGCAGTTCGACGGCGACCGGATCGCCCATATGACCAAAATATGGAACGCTGGCATGGCGCTCAAGGATCTCGGCTGGGCGTAGAAGTGCTCGATGAGTGCTATGAGAACGTTACGTCAACAACTGTTTCCATCTGTTTTTCATTGAAGATGAATGCCCATCTCCACTGGTATTTTCACCTCGACTGGGTCGGTGCCACACATTGCCGGAGTTGAATCTCCACTGCCGCAGTGCTTTCAATGCCTGCCTGTCAACATCTTTCCCGCGGGATTGGACAACCGCCGGATTCTTAACTCTGCCCTTCTTGTCCACGGTTAGCTACAGCCGGGTGATGGCACTTTTCTTCCCACCTCCTGCCCAGCTATCAAGAGGTGATGCCGGGGGACTAGAGACAACTTTCGCTGGCTTCCATGGAGGCTTCTGCGGAGATTCCTGTTTTGGTGGGGTTGCAGACTGGTCATTCGAGTTCCGGGCAAGGGCGGAACAAGTCGCACCGAGCAGTACTCCATCGATCGTTACCATTACAATTCGATTTGTCGCACCCAGACCCGGCATCATAGGTGAGGTTAACAGCGTTCGCACTCATCGACCTAGATCACCCGTCCAATCTGAACTCGCGACCATCGAACCCACCTACTTGATCCCCAACTTCACCAGATTTCCGACGGGCCTGGCGAGCACAGCTTTGTCCTCGCGGGTAACGATTGGCCTTTGCAGCAGCTCGGGGTGCGCAGCGATGACCTGCAAGAGCTCCTCGTTATCCAGGTCCTTTCCCGCCACGAGTTCACGATACGCTGGCTCTTTGGTGCGGAGTACGTCGTGCGGCGTCAGCCCGGCGCGTTGCAGCAGATTCTTCAATTCGTCCGCCGACAATGGATGTTCGATGTAGTTGACGCTCTCGTACGCCACGCCTCGTTCAGTCAAGACCCGCTTGACCTCGCGGCATGTGCTTCAGGTCGGCTTTTCGTAAAGGGTAACCGCGGTTTTCTTCTTCATGGGTTTGCTTCTGCAGCTGCGAACGTTTAGATCACACGGGAAATTCGTAACCACGGCCTCTGGCCGGCTGTCGCCGTCGGGGACGCGCCCTTACTTTTGATGCCGCGCGGGTGAGCTTGCTACGAGATCTTCACCACAACCTTCCCATAATTTTTCCCTGCTTCCAGCAGCTTATACGCCTCCACGGCACGATCAAACGGCAGCACATGCCCGACTTGCGGGACCAGTTTCCCTTGCGAGATCCACTCCGAGAGCTGCTTCCACGCTGGCTCCATGATCTCGCGTTTCTGCGACAGATACGTCAGCCAGAGTCCCTGCACACTGGCCGACTTCGCGTACATAGCGCGCAGGTCGATCTGCGGAGACTTTCCTGTCGCCGTGCCGTATTGGATCACCCGTCCGAACTCAGTTACGCAGCGCAGGCTCCTGGCGGTATGTTCGCCGCCGAGCATCTCAAAAACAGCGTCCACGCCTTCCCCTCGCGTCAGGTTCTTGACAACCTCTTCGTATTCGTTGCGTTTGTAGTTGATCGGATGCTGCAGACCAAGCTCTTTGACCCTTGCCAACTTTTCATCCGAGGAAGAAGTTCCGTACATCTCGATTCCCAGCAAACGGCCAACCTGGACCGCTGCCGTCCCGACGCCACCCGCCACCGCATGAATCAAAACGCGTGGAGTCCGTTTTTCGCGAGCTTCAGAATGGACAACGTACGGCGGCGGATTCCCCGGAGTCATTCCCGCCTGCCAATAGCCGAGAAATGCAGTGAAGTAGTTCACCGGGAAAGCTGCGGCCTGCTCGAAGCTCCAGCGGTCTGGAATTGGCCAGAGCAAATTTGGATACGCTGCCGTTTCTTCCGCAAAAGCACCCCACTGGGTATATCCCATGATCCGCCGCCCAGTACCTTCTTCCGTCCCGGCGAACTCCCGCCCGGCAACCAAGGGGGGAGGTGGCGTCCCGGGATATCCCCCTTTTGACGTCATGAAATCGGCGAAGTTGAGACCCCCTGCCGCCACCTGAACCATGCTTTGACCAGGCTTAAGTGCAGGTTTCGCAACGTCCTGAATCGCCAGGGCGCTCGGTCCGGCCAGGCTAGTGATCACTAAAGCTTTCATGGGGAGAGTTTAGCAGGCGCAATTCACATAGGACGGGACTAAGCCGAGTCATCCTTTAATCCAGATAGGCATGGCACTCTTGAGCATTCCCCAAGCCGTAACCCTGAGGTATATACTTCTCGCGTTAGCTTTATTTTTCTTCCGGCTTGCCCCGACGAAGCCGGAAGCGGGGCGTGCTTTCATCCCCTAATCCATGCGCCCCGCATAGGAACGGCCAACCCGCTCGGGCGGCGTGGGATGGCTCGGGTGCATAGTCCGGTAGCGAGGGAAAGTGCATCCGCGGGGAGGTATACCGTGGATATCATTTTTGTACGTCTTCTTTTCATCTTCGTAGTCGCAGTCACTTGCTTCGTAATCCAGCCCTTCGGAAGGCCAGCTCCGGTCGATGCAGGCATCGGGGCTGTCATCGGAGCGACAATCGTCATCTTCGAATGGAAGCTGCGCACCGTCAGCCTGAAGAGGCTGATTGGGGCTGCGATTGGAAGCATTCTCGGAATCTGCGGCGCTTATCTGTTTGCTCTCGTAATTCGCAGCAGCGTCCCTGAAGGCCACACACAAAGCTTCCTCCAGATTCTCGTCATGCTCCTGATGGCCTACGTTGGCCTGATCGTCGGGGCCAACAAAGGCGACCTGCTGAATCTTGCTGCCTTGGGCGGAGTCTTCGGCGGCGAGAAGCAGGGCAAAAAGAGCTACAAAATTCTGGATACAAGTGTCATCATCGACGGCCGGATCGCCGATATCGCGGAAACCGGATTCCTCGACGGCGTTATTGTTACCCCGCAGTTCGTCCTCCGCGAGCTCCAGTTGGTCGCCGATTCTGCCGATTCGCTGAAGCGCAATCGTGGCCGGAGAGGTCTCGACATTCTCCAGCGCCTGCAAAAGGTCGCCAATCTTCAGATTCAGATCGTGGAAGATGATTTTCCTGCCATCCGCGAGGTCGATCTCAAATTGATCGAACTGGCGAAGGTGTATGAGGGCAAGATCATCACCAACGATTTCAACCTAAATAAGGTGGCGCAGCTGCAAGGAGTCGAAGTTCTGAACATCAACGAACTGGCCAATTCGCTGAAGCCGATCGTGTTGCCCGGCGAAACCATGCGCGTCTTCATCCTGAAAGAGGGTAAGGAGTACAACCAGGGCGTCGCCTATCTGGATGACGGCACGATGGTGGTCGTTGACAACGCCCGGAAGATGATCGGCAAAACCATCGATGTGTCGGTAACCTCGGTTCTGCAGACGACTGCGGGCAAAATGATCTTCGGGAAGTGGGACGAACGCGCTGCTTACTCGCGGCAGGTTGTTCCAGTGCAGGCGACTCCGACTGCCGTGCCAGTCGTACCCACGAGTAGTACGGCAGTCACAAGCACAACGACGGTCGACACAAAAACTGGTCCCGTCTGAAGCAGATCTCCAGACGACGATTTCTGACGGTTTACTGTCATCGGGCGGCGAATTCGATTTTCAGCGCCCTTGATCATTTGAATAAGCCGCCTCAGCGCTCGTATACTTACAGCCCGCCATGAAGGTTGTCGTCATCATTCCTGCCGCCGGTCTTGGGACGCGGATGGCGCCCGTCTCGACCGCGAAGGATCCAAGACCGCATCCTTCCAAGCAGTTCACCGAACTGGCAGGAACGCCGATCCTGGTCCACACTCTCCGGAGGTTTGCGGCGGTCAGTGAAGTAACGGAGATCTGGATGGCGTTGCGGGAAAATGAAATCGAGGGATTTCGCGAGCGGCTGCGGCAAGACTTTGCGGATCTGCTGAAGAAGAAAATTGAGCTCGTCATTGGTGGCGAGCATCGGCAGCAGTCGGTGGAGCACGCGCTCAATGCGATTTCAGCGGCTCCGGATGACATCGTGCTAGTCCACGATGCTGTGCGGCCCTTGGTTACAGCCGAGATCATTCACGAAGTCATCGATGCCGCCAGCAAGTATGGCGCCGCGATCGCCGGGCTCCCCGCAGTCGATACCGTTAAACAGGTGGAGCGAACCGCGGAGGGTGCAATCATTAAATCCACCATTCCCCGCGCCGGTGTGGTTCTGGCACAGACTCCGCAGGGGTTCCGTTACAACGTCATTAAGAGAGTGTTTGACGAGGCCACCGCAGATGGTTTCATGGGCACCGATGAGGCTTCGCTAGCCGAGCGGTCGGGCCGCGAAGTGGCCGTGGTCATGGGCTCGCCGAAAAACATCAAGATCACAACCCCCGCAGATATGGAACTAGCGGAGTTCTATCTGAAGCATTGAGGCCCGCACCGACGGCGCATGCCAACGACCAAGGACCAACGACCAACGACGAGGATCGGCTACGGTTTTGACTCCCACGAATTCCGGGCTGGCGTTCCGCTCAAGATTGGAGGCATCACTCTCGAGCATGACAAGGGGCTCGGAGGACACTCCGATGGTGACGTTCTTCTGCATGCGATTACAGATGCACTGCTAGGGGCCATCGCTGCTCCGGACATCGGCGCGCTGTTTCCGCCCTCCGATCCAAAGTGGAAGGGTGCGGACTCCGTGATTTTTTTGCAGGAGGCGCTCAAGCGGGTGATTGACGCGGGGTACACGGTTGCGAACATCGATGCCAGCCTGATCCTCGCTGCCCCGAAGATCGGTCCCCACGCCGCAGCGATTCGCGCGCGGGTGGCGGTGTTGCTCAGCCTGCAAGCTGACTGCGTTGGGCTGAAAGCGAAGACTCCCGAAGGACTTGGGACCGAGCATACCGCGATCGGCCATGCGGTTGTATTGCTCGAACGCACTCGCGCCGGAAAAGGCCCGAAAAAGAAATAACTGCCCGCATACTGACTAGCGAGCCGCATCGACGAGTGCGCGGAAAATATGTTTCGAATGCTCATCATCTTCGACCGACCGCTCGGGATGCCACTGCACTGCTAGCACAAAATGGTCAGTCGCGGTTCCCCCCAAGGCTTCGATGATTCCGTCATCAGGGCAGCGTGCCACAAGACGCAGGCCATCTCCGATGATCTTGGCCGATTGATGATGCGAGGAGTTGACCGGCACGATCAGCGCGTCCCGCTCACAGGCTAAGGGCTGGCCATCTGCAATGATTTGGGCGAGCCTCGAACCTGCCTCAATCGAGACCGTGTGCGCCACCGGAACCTTCTTGCCTGCCTCATGATTCACTTTTGCGCGAGTATTTTCGGGCAGGAAGTCGGGGATGTGCGGGATGAGTGAGCCTCCGCGGAAAACGTTTAGGCTCTGTAGGCCGTAACAGATGCCGAGCACGGGCTGACGATGAGCGTAGGCATAATCGAGGAGAAAATCGTCGACTTCTTCCCGCCGCGGATCCGCGGTTGCCGTGTGTGGAGACTTTTCCTGCCGGAATCTTGTTGGATCGACATCGGCGTTGCTGCCGGGCAACAGCACGCCATTGCAGCTTCGAATGAGAGATCGTAGTTCCGCCGGTGCGACATTCAGGGGTATCGGCACGGGTTCTCCTCCCGCAATGACCACCGCTCGTTGGTATTGCGGAAGGGCGCGCGCGGCGTATTCGTGATCGGTCGAGTGCGGCATGGGGATGGCGATGCGGGGAGCCATTGGCTAACTCATTCTCTCGATCCCGGAGAGCGCCTTCGTCTGCCGATAGTGCCGGATTTCCATGACCAGCGAAAAAACGAAAATGACTGTGCCGGCCACACTGGCTATCGGGAGCGCGATCAGGCGGTAGGCAATTCGCATATCAGGATGGATTCCACGCACCGCTGACGCAATCACTGTCCCGAGAATTCCGACCAGTAAGCTCACTGCGAAGCAGATCAATGTACCGACGAATGTGGCGAGAAGAACCCGTACCGGAATGCCATACCAGCGAGGCGGACGGCGTGCTGGGGAATCGGCCACGTTGCGCCTCATTTACGTGCGGCGCTTGTAGAGGATCGCGAATTCGAATCCGCTGTTCGGCGGGAATAACTCGGCGGCCTTGCGGAGTCTCTCGGCGAGCGCCGACGGCGCCAGCAACGGATAATCGCGCTCGCGCAGATCGTAATAGTCGACGTCAAGATAGAGGGAGAGGAGATAGATCGAAATGGTGTCCGAAAAAGTCGCTTCGAGATACTCGTTTTTGTAGCGCTCAGTGTCGGGCCCGTTCGCAGTAGCCAGTTTGCGGGTTTCCCAGGCATCGAGAGAGGTTTCTCCGCGGCTACCGGCTTCGACCTGGGCCCATGCCAGATCGGCGAATTCGCGCGAGACGCCGGCGCGCTCGACGAGCGCGTGCCCAACATTAATATAAAACTCGAAGGCCACGGAGAACTTGTCGTCCATCAGGCGCGTGGAGATGAACACGCACTGCGAATCGCCGAGATTCAGATTGCGATGACAGACTGCGTTGTCACTGAGGGCGACGTCGTAGCGATCGGCGATCAGCGTTTCATCGCCTTGGCTCACCGTAAGGGGAACGAAGTAGTAAGCCTTGCGCGCCAGAGCGGCGGCGATGGGAGTGGGGACGGCGGCGACCATGCGTTCCAGATCGAAGGAGTTGACGGCGATCTCGCCAGCGCTCGCGTAGCAGACACCATTCGGAGCCTGGGAAACCGGAGTTTGCCGGACAACATCGGCTGGGTTGCGAGTGATGGCTGGGGCGGCTTGAGACATGCCAGTTGTCATTCTACACACCATCGCCAAAAAGGAATGGTGATGGGCGAGGGGTTGGAGAGTGAAAATACCCGGCATACCAGAGCGCTAAAATATTCAATCGATTAGGGTTAGTCTGCGCGACCGGATGCTTATGCTCGCAAATTATTCCACACAAATGACTTAGAGGTAAAATGTTTCGAAACGAAGACTTACGCGCGCGCTGGTAAAGGGCGGATGTTCGAACCGGAAAATGAGCCTGCGCAATCACGACTGTTTCTATTGTAACAATCTGCAGGCAAGAGCCCGCCCTGGGTTTGAACTGGTTCCGCTTTGATTGGAATCGCTTGCGGAGTGGGAGAGATTTTTCGCTTGACAGGGCTGTCGCTTGGCTGAGTATTCCTGCTAGTTCACAGTAAGACTTGTTCCGCTTGTCGCAGCTCCACGCGGAGTCGTGATCGTGAACTTTGCTGTCTTCGCCTCGACGGGCACGGTTGCGGTTAGCTCCGTGTCCGAAGTCACAGTACAACCGGCGGCCTTCCCTCCAATTGCGACTCGCGAGGTCTGCCTTAGGCTCACACCCGTGATGGTCACGGGTTGGATTGAGACCGGTGATCTGCCGGATCACACGGAATTTTTTGTTGCTCTTCAACGGGACGTTAGAGTTCGTTACGGTCACGAACCCAGTGGTGGCTCTGCTCGGAACGGCAGCCGTCAGAAAAGTCCCGGATTTAACAATCGGTATCGCCGGAGTCCCATTGAAGGAAACAGTGCTTGTCAAGCTGAAGCCTTGGCCAAGGATGCTGACAGTACCACTAACCTTCCCTGAACTGAATGGGGGCGCGAAGCTGACAAATGGCTTTAGGCCTGCGTCCAGACTAAACACCGTCCCCCCATTCGAGGTTCCGCCAAGGCTGGTAGATCCATAAAAGAGGCCGTCGGTATCCTCGATCAGCTGCAGGCTGCTGACCGAGATTTTTGGAATGCAACTCTGCTCTATCGGGAATGTGCGAGTGGAGTCCAAAACACCTCTTCCGATTTCACGAAGGACTCCATTTCGCTTTGGTGTTGCGGCATTCCGACGACCGATATGTTATGAGCCTGGATCGACTTCAGTTTTCGCTGCGCCTGCTCCGGCGTAAGCGGGACGCGTCTGGGTGGGGGCCAGGGGAGACCGCGCGGAACTACTTCGCCGTCAACTTCCCGCGATTCAAATAGGTGGTTCGGCGTTACGCCAGCAGGAAAAGGCCAGGCTGGCAGTCCGTGGACGAGATAGGTGTAGAAAGCGCCTTTATACCCTACCTGCTTTGCTGCATCACGAACGAACCAGAAGGCCGCGCGATGATCGATGTGGCCATCGGTTTCGTCGGTAACGTAGATTTCACTGGGTTGCAGCGCGGTCAGCAGTTCGGCCAGGTCTCGCAGCACGGAACTGCGCTGGTAAGGAGCCGGCTTACCATGCACTGAGGTGTGGTAATCGTTCTGGATCAGTGCGTAGGTCTCGTTTTTCTTGGTGAATTGCTGGCGGATTACCATGTCGTCGGTGCTGTCGTACAAGTTGCCCAAATCGCCATCGGGGTAGCCAAGGATGATGAGGTCATCGGCTTTGCCACCCAGAATCTCAAGTGCATCTCGGCTCTGAGTCTGGCGTAAGCGAGAAAGCGCCAAAAAATCGTCGCGGCCGACCAGATTCACGGTTTTGTGGGTGACCCCGGCTGCGGCGGCGTCGAAACCATCCCCACTGGTTATGTCAACGACCGTCACTCGCGCGCCGCGCGCGAGCCCTTGCATAATGACACCGGCACAGCCAATAACCTCGTCATCGGGATGCGGCGCAAACACTACTATCGATTCAGGGCGAATCGGTGCGGATTGCGCAAACGGGAGGCCGATCGCCATCGCGAACAGAAACATCACCGTTAAGCAACCGCATCTTTGATGGTCATTCATCGGGATTGCAAGGAGATGAACATCACGACACATGGTACATCGAGATGGGGTGGTGAGTGAGGTTAAGGCGTGCCTAACGAAGCAGGTGGCGGGATGAAACCTTGACCGACTCTCGATTTGCCTACACTCTGCTGGTTTCTGAAGACCGCGGGAGAACCCGCCTTTCTTGGCGGTTTCGGACACGGCAGTGGCGGCGGCCTTCCCTACACCCTGTGGGTGAATCGGAAGAGTTGTGGTGGGGCGCTCGCCCTGCGGGCTTCGCGGGACGGACGAATGCGGCCGTCCCTACATGGGCTTTACTTGTTCGAGAGTACGAATTCCATGTTCGTTACGCCGTTTGCGCTGACTGTGACCGATTTTTCCCACGTCTTCGGCTGCGTGAAGACTGGGCGCTGAACGCTGTGTTCGGTCAGAACATCGTAGGACTGTTCTTTGCCGGTGAGAGTCCATCCCTCATGCCAAGCCACGACCTGGTATGTGCCAGGAGGCACGTTTGTGAACTGGAAACGGCCACTTTCGTCAGTGACCGCGTAGTACGGATGAGGCGCGACAAACATTTGCGCGTTCATCCAGACATGTCCGCCGTTGCACCGCAGGTTGACCAATCCCGGCGACTGCAGGGTGCGTGACGTCACGCGACCCGGGAAAGGAAAAGGAAGGTTAAAGGTTGCGGCGCCATCCATGTGGACCGTGTGCAGGGTGGCATCGGAACTCATCATGTCGAGCGCACTGTTTTGCGGCACGAGCAGGATGTGCGGCACATAGCGGCACCTCTTCTGGTCCAGATGGCGGCGCTGCTCCGGCAAGTCCATCGCCTTGCCGGCGGTGATGTTCTTCAAGTAGACGACCGTGTTCGCCACCCCTCCCTGCGGGCCGACGATGAGGCGCTCCAGATCAGTGGTTTTCTTGGAGTCGGGATCGCAAATCTGGATGTCTTTGGTGATCGGGAATTCCGCGGCCCGTGGGACCGCACCCGACCATTTGACTGTCCCGGAGATTGTCCCGCCATCCGCAACAGAGATGACTCTGTAGTCTTGTGCGACTGCCGCCACAGCCGCGAGAATCAAGCAGACGAATGCAATGTATGCAATAGTTCGGCGCATACTCTTCCCCTTGTCGCTCGAGCTCGGCCACGAGGTAAGCCCTCTCGAGCATGAGATTTGGCCGTGCTCCCGCTCACATTAGCTAATTCCCAACTTGCGGGACTGGAAGCTGCACAAGGGCCCGACAACGAGTGCAGCCTATGTGATTGCAGGACTTACTCTGTCCAACGGAGGAGGCCGTCGTCCCGTCCAACGGGGTGGCGGTTGTGATTGAAATCCCATCAAGGGTGCGCTTTGTACAAAAAACAGTCGAGATTACCAAGGTGGTAGTACGCCAGGTAACCGAAGATCAGCCAGTCGTCAAATCACGACCCCGGACTTTACAATCATCGGTCCATGACTGTGACGGTGAAGTCATTCGCAAAGATCAATCTGGGATTGCGCATCGGGCCCGCGCGAGAGGACGGCTTTCACGAGCTTCTGACGGTATATCAGACGATCGGACCGTACGACCTGATTCACGTCTGCATGCAGCGCGGCAGTGGGATAGAGATTCGGTGTGCCGATCCGCGGGTGCCGCGGGACGACTCCAATACCTGCTTTCGCATCGCCGACCAGGTCATGTCGGCACTGGGAGCGAAAGGGCGCGTGGTCGTCGAGATCGAGAAGCGGCTGCCTGTGCAGGGCGGGCTGGGCGGAGCTTCGGCCAATGCGGTCTCCACATTGTTGGGGCTCGAACGCGCACTTCGGCGGACGCTCTCGCAGGATCAGAGGCTGCAGATGGCGGCAGCGGTCGGTTCGGATCTGCCATTGTTCTTAGTGGGCGGCACTGTTCTGGGTGTCGGTCGGGGGGAGCAGGTGTTTCCTTTGCCGGACTTTCCTCCGACGGCTTGTGTCGTGGTGACTCCGGAAATCGGGGTGTCGACTCCTGGGGCCTTTGCGGAGTGGGATAGAATTCAGGGGCTAAAGCCCCCAAGCTCAGGGCAGGCTCTGAAGGGCCGCCCTTCCACTGCTTCGGCGCGGTCGGCGCGTGTGATGGGATCTGGGGCAGATGCCGCCTCGCTTCGCTTGGCGGGGGCGGACGAATGTGTCCATCCCCACACGAGTTCGGGGAAATTGACGGCACCCTCCTCGTCCGATAGAATGAGTGAGCTTGGCTATGGCTTGTCGGCGTGGCTTAGCGAGTGGTACTCCGGTGCTCCTTCGAAGGTGAGAGGGGGCCGGGCCGGGAATCCGCTTCTCGCGCTCGTCCGGGCTGGGATCGAGAACGACTTCGAACAAGTCGTCTTTCCTGAGCATCCCGAACTAGGTGAGGTAAAGCGTGCCTTGGTGCGCGCGGGCGCGAAGTATGCGTCGCTGTCAGGATCGGGTTCGACGGTTTATGGGCTGTTTGGGTCGGGGAAGGCTGCGGCGTCCGCTGTAAGCAGGCTGCGAAAGGCCGGCTGGACGGCGCAGGCGACTTCTACGTTGACTCGGGCACAGTACTGGCGGCTGCTTTACGGGACTTAGGTCCGCGGTTGGGGGGGCTCGCCCCTTCGGGACTTCGCAGGACGGACGAATGCGTCCGTACTGACACCAGTGGCGTGAATTTTTGATTGTTGAAATCGGGTTGTTGCATGACAATAGAGTCCCCGTCAGGGACCGAACAACATCCAACGATCAACAATGGGTTACTGGGCCGTCGACTAATGGTAGGTCAAGTGCCTTTGGAGCACTTTGTCTAGGTTCGAATCCTAGCGGCCCAGCCAGAAACGGCCAGGTTCTCAGTTGCCAGTTCTCGGTTCTCAGTTGAACTGGCCCGAGCCCAAAGACTGAGAACTGGGAATAGAGAACTGAGAACTCACTATGGCTACTTTAGTCACGCCGACCGACAAAGCCGAGAAGGTAGAGAAAAAGAGTTCGCCAGTGCCAGAGGAAAAGCCGGAGCGCAAGCCGCGGCCGCGCACTGACGACAAGTTTAAGATTTTCAGCGGCACCGCCAACGAGGCTTTGGCTGACGAGGTCTGCCATTTCCTCGGCATGCAGCGCGGGCAGGCGCAGGTTACGCGCTTTGCCGACGGCGAGTGCTACGTCCAGATTCAGGAGAACGTGCGCGGCGCGGATGTTTTCGTGATGCAGCCCACATGCCGTCCAGTGGACGAGCACCTGATGGAATTGATGCTGATGATCGACGCGCTGAAGCGGGCATCGGCGCGGCGCATTACGGCGGTGATTCCGTATTTCGGGTACGCGCGGCAGGACCGGAAAGACAAGCCGCGGAGTCCGATCTCGTCGAAGCTGGTGGCAGATTTGCTGACCACCGCCGGGGCGAATCGGGCGCTGATTGTGGATTTGCATACGCCGCAGTTGCAGGGATTTTTTAATATCCCGGTGGACCATTTGTTCGCGTCGCCGGTGCTGGTGGATCACTTCCGCAAGCTGGCGTTGCCGAACTTGACGGTGGTTTCGCCCGATGCGGGTGGCGTGGAGCGAGCGCGGTTCTTTGCGAAGAAAGTGGACGCGGCCTTGGCCATCGTCGACAAGCGGCGCGTGGAGATGAATGTGGCCGAGATCATGCACGTGATCGGCGATGTCCGCGGCCGGACTTGCCTGATCATTGACGATCTGATTGATACCGCGGGGACACTGGTTAAGACGGCGGCGGCCTTGATGGAAAACGGCGCTACCTGTGTTTATGCATGCGCATCACATGCGGTGCTTTCCGGACCCGCGGTGCAGAACATTCGTAATTCCGTAATTAAGGAAGTGGTGGTGACGAATACGATCCCGCTGACTGCCGAGGCCGATACGGCGAGAACGGAAAAGGGCGGCAAGATCCACGTGCTTTCGATAGCGGGATTGATCGGCCGTGCGATCCAGGCCAATCACGAAGAGACTTCGGTGAGTAAGTTGTTTATGTGAGCTCCGAGTCCCGAGCTACGAGCAAGCGCTTTTGCTCGTGGCTCGTAGCTCCAAGCTGGTAGCAGATTCTTTGATAGGAATTGACATTTATGGCGACTGCATTAGAAACGAACGTTCTGGAAGGACGACCACGGACGCCGGGAACCAAGAATGATGCGCGGCGCGTGCGGCGGGAGGGAAAGATCCCGGCCGTGGTGTATGGCGCGGGTAAGGAATCTCTTTCGATCAGCGTGGATCCGCGCGTAGTCACGCGTATTCTGAACTCCGAAACCGGGCACAACACCATTTTTGATCTCACGCTGGATGGCGAGAAGACCAAGGCCATGATCGTCGACTGGCAGTACGAGCCGATCAAGGGCCGCATTCTGCACATCGACCTGAAGCGTATCGCTCTGGATAAAGTGCTGACCGTCAGTGTGCCCATCGAGTTGACCGGCGAGGCCGAGGGCGTGAAGACCCAGGGAGGCATCCTCGAACAGATGCTGCGCGAGGTCGAGATCGAGTGCTTGCCGGCAGATATTCCGAGCCACATCGATGTCGACGTGAGCCACCTGACGTTCGGCAAGGTGCTACGCGTTTCGGATCTGCCGCATGTGGACAAGATCAAGTTCCTTACTGACGAGAACCAGCCGGTCGCGCACGTGACGTCGGTGAAAGAAGAAGTGGCGGTCACGCCCGAAGCGGCGGCGGAAGCGGCGGCTGCTCCGGCGGAGCCCGAAGTCATCAAGAAGGGCAAGCAGGAGACTGAGGAAGAAGGCGCCGAGGCTGCTCCCGAGAAGGCTGAGAAGAAAGAGAAGAAATAGCTTGTGTGGAGACGGACGCAACCTCCGTCTGGCTTGTGCAAGCCTCGGTTGTGTGAACCGCCTCGCTTCGCGACGGCGGGGCGGATCTTTGACTGCCCTCAGGGGCAGGCTGCGTCCGCGGCTACATGGTTCGGGATGGTGGCGTGAAACTGATTGTGGGTCTTGGCAATCCCGGAATCGAATATCAGTTCACGCCGCATAACCTGGGATTTCTGGCGATCGATCGGATTGCGGGGAACCTGGGAGTGGAAGTGCGGAATCGGCAGTGCCGGGCGCTGACGGCGCGGACCATTATCGCCGATCACATGGTGCTGCTGGCCAAGCCCGAGACGTTCATGAATTTGAGTGGGCTCGCAGTGCGGGAGTTGTTGCGGGAATACGAGGCGACGCCAGAATCGGATCTGGTTGTAATCCAGGACGAGCTGGATTTTCCGCTCGGCACGTTGCGGATTCATACGCGACGGAGTTCGGCGGGGCACAACGGCATCGAGTCGATCATCGGTGCGCTGGGCTCGCAGGATTTCCTGCGGATCCGCGTCGGCGTAGCGCCGGAGCGGAGGGTGGAAGACGGCGCGGCGTACCTGCTGGCTCCGATGAGGAAGAAAGATTTGGAACTCGTCGACAAGATGCTTGACACCGCCGAAGAGGCAGTGAAGGTGATTTTAAGAGATGGACCGGCGGCGGCGATGAATCGCTTCAACCGGAAAGAAGAAAGCGGTCAGTGATCCGTGGTCAGTGGCCAGTAAGAACCGTTATGCGGACCATTGATCACTGGCCACTAGCCACTGGTTTTGGAGAAACGAATGAATCGTATCTATGAGCTGATGTTCATCGTCCGGCCGGATATGACGGACGAGGATCTGGAAAAACTGATTTCGACGCTGCAGTCGGTGGTGCCCGCATCGGGTGGAACCGTGAAAAGCGTCGAAAAAATGGGCAAGCGGCGGCTCGCCTACGCGGTGCGGCGCTTCAATGACGGCATTTACGTGCTGATGATCGTCGAGGGCGGCGGGCCCGTGATTCACGAACTGGAACGCCGTCTGCGTGTCAGTGAACCGGTGATCAAATTCCTGACGGTTCGGGTGGACGAAGAGCAGAAGCGGCTGGCCAAGATCAAGGCCCTTCGCGATGCGAAGAAGAAAGTGAGCGCGCAGCCGGCGGCAAGCACCGAGGAGAGCCCGGCGGTTCCAGCGGCGGAGACTCCGGCGAGCGCGTAAAGCCGAGTGGTCAGTGGCCAGGGGTCAGCGACCAGTTGTGAGAAATTGCGAACGTTTTTTGGCTGGCCACTGATCACCAGCCACTGAGTTCAGAGGAGAGTTATGGCAGACGAGACAAAAGCACCAGAACAAGCGGCATCCGGTGAAAGGCCGCGGAGTGAAGGCGGAAGGCCAGGCGGAGACCGTCCGCGATTTGGCGGCCCAGGACGTGGTCCGGGCGGTCCCGGACGCGAAGGCGGCCCCGGCGGACGCAAGTTCTTCCGGCGTAAGAAGGTTTGCAAGTTCTGCGTCGAGAAGATCGAAGACATCAACTACAAGGACTACCGGCTGCTCGGGCAGTTCGTGGCCGAAAGCGGCAAAATCGTTCCGCGCCGGCTGACGGGCGTGTGCGCGCCGCATCAGCACCGGTTGTCCTCGGCAATCAAGCAGGCTCGAAACATTGCCCTGCTGCCGTTCGCGGGAAGAGCGTCGTAACGTTCCAGCTCTTAGCTCTTAGCTTTCAGCCTTAAGCTTTTAGTTCCATCGGGCTAGGGGCCGGAGGTTCAGCTAACAGCTAAGAGCTAAGAGCTAAACGTTAAAAGCTCAAGACTGGAGTCATCCATGGAAGTCATTCTCAAAGAAGACGTGGCGAAGTTGGGATCGCGGGGCGATGTAGTGAAGGTCGCGGAGGGCTACGGGCGGAATTTTCTTCTGCCCCGCAAGCTGGCCATTGAGGCCAACGAGGGGAACAAGGCTGTCATCGCGCAGATGAAGGCTGCCGCCGTGCGCCGCTCGGCCAAAGAGAAGGCGCAGGCCGAGGAACTGGCGAAGCAATTCGATGGCGTGTCGGTGACATTCACCCGCAAGTCGGGCGAGCACGATCAGCTGTTTGGATCGGTTACGTCAAGCGACCTGGCTGAGGCACTGGCGAAAAAGGGCTTCAACGTCGATCGCCGCAAGATCCAGCTGCACGAGCCGCTAAAAACTCTGGGCGAGTTCAGCGTCCCTGTCAAACTCCACAAAGACGTGACTGCGCACCTGAAGGTTGTGATCGAGAAGGAAGCAGTCGCAGAATAGTGATGTGAGAAATCTGGAAGCTCGGTCCAGATTTCTCACAACCTCACTCTGATCAGCCACTGGACTCCGAAGCAGGCGTCCAAAAAACAATTTGCCGCAACTTGGAAACGTCGTATACTCCCCTGCAGATTTTGGGCCTCAGTTTTTTCCCCCCCGCAAAATTCAAGTCCCGAGGAGGCCTTCATGGCGCTCTTGGAAAAGCCTATTGCTTTGACCCCGGCCGCAGGCGGAGGGCTCTGCATCGGTCCCGACGCGTTGCAGGCAGCTGACATTATCGTTTCGACAACCCGGGCAGCGGTCTCGGGAGTAATTCGCGTCGGAACCAACGCTTCCGTGAGCCATGCCGCCCTTTACGTTGGCGATGGGTACGTGATTGAGGCGATCGGCGCCGGCGTGACTCGCCACAAGCTTGATGCGGCGGTTGCGGACGATGCGCTCGCCGTGGCCTATCGCTCCCCGAATATCACGGAGGAAAAGAGCGATCGGATTATCGAGTTCGCCACGTATCAGGTCGGAAAACCGTACAGCGTGGCGGGAGCAGCTCTGTCGAGTGACAAGATCTTGTGCCGGGTGCTGGGTCCCCGCCGGGCAAGCTTCTTTTGCTCGCAGCTTGTGTTTGAGGCCTACCGCAGGGGCGGCCTGCCATTAACCACTGCACCGTCCCAGTGCGTGACGCCGGCAGACGCCGCCATCATTGCGCAGAGCCAATTGACGTATGTCGGCCATCTACTGGGGGATCCGGCATGGTTCCCGGTGGTCGCGCCGTAGTTAGATTGGTCTCCCACATGGGCAATGGCCTTGGAAGGGCACCTTCCCTACCAAATCAGTCTGGGGCCCTGTTGCGTTGATGTTCTGTCTTCCCCTAAATCGTTGCCCCAGAACAGTCTAGCTGCTCAAGAAATTGTCTGTAATTGTCTGTAAAGCCTATAATCTCTGCTCACGGACGGGGCGGCTCTGCGTCTATTGCTGTGGATAGCCCGGAGGACATCAAAACCGGGCGTAAGGAAGCAGCGGAAAAATGCCGGCCGGTGTATGGGCAGTACCATTTTCGGTTGGCGGACGGGCCCACTCGAAACAGAGTGAGTTGAGAGAGAGAGTCAGCAGGAACCAGGACCCCCCGCGGGGTTGCATGGCTGGGCTAGATCGCCAAGCGCAGGATCGGCGCATCGACGATACGATGTTGATCCGCGAGGCGCAGCGCGGAAACCGCGCCGCCTTCGAGGAACTCGTGCGCCATTACGACCAGGCCGTGCTACGGCTGGCCCTTCATCTCACCGGAACTGAACACGACGCCCAGGACGTGTATCAGGACGCCTTTCTCAAGGCATACAAGAACATCGGCAGCTTCCGGTTCGAGTGCTCTTTCTACACATGGATTTACCGGATCGTAACCAATTTGTGTCTCGATCATCTGCGCAAAAAGAGCGTGCGCAAGGAAGACGCTCCGGTGGCGAAGGATTCGGACGGCGGCGAGTACGACCTGCTGGACCAGGTGGCAGATGTGCGGGCTGGGGCGAATCCAGAACGCGATTTGATGCGGCGCCAGTTGGGCGCGCGGATTGCAACCGCGCTGGAGAAACTGACCCCGCGCGAACGGATGGTGTTCGAGTTGAAGCATTATCACGGGATGAAGTTGAGAACGGTTGGAGAGATTTTGCATACGACGGAAGAAACGGCGAAGAACACGCTCTTCCGGGCCACGCAGAAGTTGCGTGGAGCATTGTCGGATATGAGATAGGGATTAACCTGGGAAATCCCCGCTTCTGGCAAAAATCGGCCAGGAGTGGGGCATCCAGTGAAGTTTTAGAACAGAGGCAATTATGAAGTGTGAATGGGTCCGAGAGAATATCGTGCTTCATGTGTATGGCGAGTTGGCTGATGACGCCCGCCATGAGCTTGAACAGCACATTGCCCGCTGCCCCGATTGCGCACTGGAGCTGAGAGCCGAGCAGAACTTCCACGAAATGCTCTCGACGGATCGCGCCGAAGAGCCTTCGCCCAACCTGCTGACGTCTTCGCGAATGCGACTGCAGGAGTCACTCGAAACCGCCCAGCAGGGCGCCTGGTGGCACCGGCTGGCATTCGATCCCGTAAACTGGCTGAGGCAGGTTCGGTTTTCTCCGGCACTGGCTTCCGCCATTTTGATTTTGGGCTTCGCAGGCGGGATGTTGACCGCATATCGCGTAATCCCGCAAGCGGGGCAACAAGTTGCTCAGAACCCAGGTCCAGGTCCACAACCGGAAGCGTCACTCGCCAGCATCGATTCCGTCACTCAAGCCCCTGGCACCAATCAGGTCACCATCCGATACAACACAGTCTCGACGCAAGAGGCCTCAGGATCGCTGAATGATCAGAAAATTCAGCAGCTCCTGCTCTACGCCGCGCGGAACAACAACTCAGGAGTTCGCGTCGACTCGGTCGACCTGCTGGCACAACGTTCGAGCGATCTGCAGGTCCGCGAGGCTCTGATTTATGCGCTGCAGAACGACACCAATCCCGGAGTGCGCCTGAAGTCTCTCGATGCGCTAGGCAATTACGTAAAGTCCGATACCAACGTTCGTGATGCGGTTCTACGAGCGCTGGTGAATGATTCGAATCAGGGTGTGAGGATCGAAGCACTGCGTCTGATCGAGCCCGTAAAGGCCGATGGGAGCGTCCGCGGCGTCCTCATGGCGCTGGCGGCAAAGGATCAGAGCACGTACGTGAAGTCGCAAGCCCGCACGATTCTGGCGCAGTTGCCGGAGATCGACTAGGAACGCGGGTTGAGATGGAGTCGTAGATCTTAGGGACAGTGCCAAATCCTAAGACCTGAAATCTGAGAAGAAGTCGTCTTATAGAGACGCAGAAATGAGGTGATTCAAATTGAAGAAAGCGCCACAAGTCGGAGGGCTGGCCCTTGTGCTGGCCCTGAGTGCGCCGCTGGGCTTGGTCTCACAAGCACCGGCGCAGGAAGCAAAAATGTCCCGCGAAGGCGGATCCTGGGCTCAGGAAGTAACTGGATCGCTGTCGGCGGTGAAAAATTTGCGAGTGAAAGTAGATATGGGCTCGGTGGTGGTCCGGGGCGGGCAACAGCAAGGCATCAATTATGTCGTTCATACGCGATTTGGAACTTCTTCAGAACAGGAAGCCCGCCGGGACGCCGAGCAGTACAAAGTGACCGCCTATGTGAAGGGTGATACGGCATGGATCGTCGGAGATTGGCAGGGAGGACATCATCCCCGGCATTTTTCCGGCGAGTTCTCGGTAATGGTTCCCCGCGAGATGGCGCTGGTGAAGCTGGAGACCGAAGGCGGGAATGTTGACGCCAACGGCTTGGCCGGCCGCGTCGAGGCGCAAACCGGCGGTGGAAGCATCCGCGTGGACGATATCGGAGGCGGTGTGAATGCCGAGACAGGTGGTGGATCGATTGAAGTCGGCACCGTCAACGGAGAAATGGGTCTTCACACTGGCGGTGGCTCCATCGAAGTGCACCAGGCGAACGGCAAACTGATGGCCGAAACCGGCGGCGGCAGCGTAGAAATCCAGTCTTGCGCTCAGGGAGCGGTGATCGAGACCGGCGGCAGCAGTATTACCGTGCGCCACTGCAACGGCAAGGTCAAGGCGTCAACCGGCGGCGGTAGTGTCGATCTCACCGACGTTGGAGGCCCCGCGGAGATTGAAACCGGCGGCGGCAGCATTCGCTTATCTTCTGCCAAGGGACACGTCCATGCTGAAACTGGCGGGGGCGGAATCGAGCTCTATGGAGTGCCCTCGGCGACGGCCGAAACAGGTGCCGGAGGAATCACGGTAAAGCTGGTGAATAATGGCGGCGAGCGCCGGGACTCCGATCTGGAAACAGGTGCAGGCGACATAACGGTGTACATCGCTTCCGATGTCGCCATTAACGTTCGCGCCAGCGTTGATATGGGCAATGGACATCGCATCACTTCCGATTTCCCCGATATTCATATCAACAGTGAGGGCGGAGATTGGGGACCGAAGACGCTGACGGCTGAGGGACAGCTCAATGGCGGCGGGCCTTGGCTGAAGGTGCATACATCGACGGGCGATATTTGTTTGAAGAAAGCAGGCCACTAGGGCTGTTTGGCAGCGAAAGTTACGGGCAGGATCGATGGCGGTCACTGAGCTAGACAGAGTTAAGCCAGCGGTTGAATCGAGGAGTGAACATGCGCAGATCCATGGTGTACGGCATTCTCTCTTTACCGTTGCTTCTCGCGTTCTGTTATGCCGCGCAGTCGGTGGACCAGAACACGGGCCAACCGTGGGCATTCTCGAGCGAAGAGACCGGCACGAATTCTTATCTCGGGGTTGATATTGCAGACGTCACCAAGGACCGTATGGAGGTCCTCAAACTGAAAGAGGAAAAGGGCGTCGAGGTGACGATGGTCGACCAGGATGCTCCGGCGGGCAAGGCAGGACTCAAGGAGCACGACGTCATCCTGAGCATGAACGGGGCATCCATCGAAAGCGGTGCGCAGCTACGGCGCATGATTCATGAGACACCGCCCGGACGCATGGTTACGCTGGGCCTCAGTCGGAATGGCCAGCCGATGGAGTTGAAAGTACAACTCGCCGACAAGCACAAGGAAATGGCTTCGTGGCCCAAGCATGGTGACGTGCACGTCGGTATCCCGCCGATTCATGTTCCCGATATCGACATTCCCGCGATGAACATGGTAGTGGTGACGTCCTCAGCCCGCAGCGGGTTGATGGTGGAGAACATCACTCCTCAGCTCGGAGATTTTTTCGGCGTCAAAGACGGCAATGGCGTGCTGGTGCGCTCGGTGGAGAAAGGGAGCCGCGCAGAAAAGGCTGGATTCCGTGCCGGGGATGTGATCGTGAAGGTGAACAACCAGGCGATTCACGATACCAGCGACTTCTCCCATGCGGTAAAGTCCCGCAGCGGCAACTCGATAAACGTTGGGGTGATGCGCGACAAGAAGGAGCAAACGCTGAGTCTGACCCTGCCGGCACACAAAGAACAGAGCGATAGGCTGGATGAGGAAGGTTTGGAAATAGTTCCGCAGATTCAGGCGGAGACCGAGCTGAAGATCAGTGAACTGCGAGAGGAACTTGCCCAGCTGCGCCCCCAGATGGAGCTGGCGATCGAGAATTCGCGTCTCGCCGCGAAGGAAATTAATCGAGAGATCTGCCCGGAGTACCGTAAGCGGGTTGAAAAGCAGAAGAAACAGATCGAGAAACAGATGCAGGAACTGCGGCGCGAACTGCGGCTCATGCGGGAAGATTTCATCTGATCGGGATCATCATCGGCCGTTCGATGCTACGTTAGCGGCATCGGTAATACAGACGCGATTTCTTCCAGCCTGTTTCGCCAGGTACAACCCGCTGTCCGCTGCTTGGACCAATTCGTCGCGATTCCTGCCCTGTACAGGAAAGGCAGCCACCCCCGCACTGATCGTAATGGCTCGTGGCACGCCGGGAAACTGCCATTTCTGAATCGTCTTCCGTAGCTTTTCGGCCACGGCAAAAGCCTGCTCCACGTTGGTTTGCGTCAGCAGGAGCGCAAATTCCTCACCGCCATAGCGGCAGACAATATCGATCTTGCGTACCTGCTGGTGAAAAATCGAAGAGACCTGGCGCAGGACTTCGTCTCCCAAGAGATGGCCGAATTCATCATTGAGTCGCTTGAACTGATCGATGTCGGCCATGATCACGGCCATCGCGGTGCCGTATCGTCGCGAGCGTTCCACCTCTTCAGTAATGCGCAGTTCAAAAAAGCGCCGGTTGAATATGCCAGTCAGGCCATCGAGATAAGCGAGTTGCTTCACGCGTTCGACGTAGTGCGCGTTCTGGATGGAGTTGGCGCAAATGTCAGCTACTGATTCGAGCGACTGCAGCTCCCTTTTGTTGAAAGCGTTCACTCTCGAACTGTGGAGCGTGAGCACGCCCAGCGTCTGGCCAAACGAGATCAAGGGGATGCTCATGCGGGAGCGGGACTCGGTAAACAACCGGAACGGCTCCGGAGCACTGGTCAGATCTTTCTCGATGACGGTGCCGCTGCTGTCGAGCAAGTCACACCAGGGCTGCTGGGTCACGACAAAACGGCCGCCCGCGGGGAAGCAGGGAGTCAGCTCGCCGTGGAAGGCCCGCATGACCAACTCGCCTTCCTCGCGCAGCAACAACGAGACCTGGGACACGTGAAAGGCCTGTTGGATGACTGTGCACACTCGGGTCAGCAGATCCTCGAGTTCCATCACGGCAGTGCTTTGCTGCGCGATGATATTAATGGCCTCGAGCTGCCGTGCGCGCTGGCGTTCCAACGAGTACAGCCGCGCATTCTCCAGAGCGATCGAGGCCTGCGTCGAGAAGAGAATCAGCAGTTCGATGGTGTCGGGGTCGAAGGGATTTAGTTGATCGCTCTGGCAATCGAGCACCCCTACGACTTCGTCGCGGACCATGAGAGGAATTGCCAACTCGGAGCGCGTCGATTGCGCCGCACAGATATAGCGCGGATCCTGGCTCACATCGGGCGCATAGACCGGCTGCTTCTTCGAGACCGCCGCCCCGGTAATTCCCTGGTCGGCTTTCAGGCGGATCGTGTCTTTGCCTTCATCCCAGCCCACTTGCGAACGCACGTACAACTGCTGCGTCTCCTTGTTGAGGAGGAGAATCGCGACGTTGCGCAAATGGAAATAGTCGTGTGCGATCGCCAGGATGCGCTTGAGAACTTCGTCCAGATCGAAGGTCGACAGGACGGCCTGGCCTGCATCGTACAGGACGGCGATTTTCGGCATTCCAATCGGATTTTATCTGTCATGCCGGTAACAAGCCGAGGTTCCCAAAGTAACCCGGTGGCTTAGCGCCACCGGCGCGCGGTTCGAATGAGACCGTACGCCAGCAGGCAGAACCAGAAGTCGAGGATCATGCCCAGGTCAGGCCGAAATGGTTGATGCCGGGCGACCTGGGGCAGGGATGGCATGAGCAGAAAGTAGACGACGTTTCCCAGAACAATCGCTACCAGCGCTTGGACGAGATTCAGGAGCACTGAAGCTTTAGACACCCGGGTGCTCCCTGCGGTTTCCTGCGAAATTCACCTGATCGATGTTCAGACCCGGCACCGATCCCAGGTCGGGAAACGTAAGCTCCTGCTACCATTTGAGGTCGGGTTTCCACGATTGCATGCTCGAACTTTCCACCCCGGTTCAATATGTGAAAGGCGTTGGGCCGCGGATCGCCGATGTGCTCGCCGCCAAGGGAATTCGCACGGTCGGCGACCTGCTCCATTATCTTCCTTTTCGCTATGAAGACCGTCTGAACCCGCGTGGGATCTCGGAATTGCGTGCGGGAGAAATGGCCAGCGTCATCGGTGAGGTGCGTAACGCGGGGCTGTTCCGCACTCGGAGCATGCCGATTTTTCAGCTCACAGTAGGGCAGGGACGCGCCCGGTTGCGCTGTCTGTGGTTCCATGCATCGTATCTACAGGACAAGTTCAAGCCCGGCCAGATGATCGCCCTGTACGGCAAAGTTGAGGCAGATCAGAGGACGCGGGAACTGCAGATTATCCAACCGCAGTTCGAAATTCTAGGAGACTCGGCCGATGCGGGCTCAAACGGCACAGAGAAAAAAGCTGCAGAATCGCTGGAAGTGGGGCGCATCGTTCCCATCTACGAGGCGACCGGAAAAGTAACCACCAAGTGGCTTCGTCGAATCATCCGCACGGCATTGGAGAACCTGACGCCTGATTTGGCCGATCCGATTCCGCCTGCGGTTCGATCGCACATGGGACTGGTCTCACCGCGGACAGCTTTCTGGAACGTGCATTGGCCCGAGGCGGGCGAGAGTCTTGCCGATCTGCAATCGTCCCGAACGCCGGCGCATATCCGGATGATCTTTGACGAGCTCTTTTTCGTGGAACTCGGACTGGAGTTGAAGCGACGGCAGTTGAAGGCAGAGACAGGAATCGCGTTCCAATTAGACAATCGGGTGCGTTTGGCCATCAAGAAGATCCTTCCGTTTCACCCGACTGCTGCTCAGAAGCGCGTCCTGAAAGAGATCGCCGAAGACATGCAGAAGCCGTATCCAATGCGACGTCTGCTGCAGGGGGATGTGGGATCGGGCAAAACGATCGTGAGCTTTGAGGCGGCCATTATTGCGATTGAGAACGGATACCAGGTGGCACTGATGGCGCCGACAGAAATTCTGGCCCAGCAGCATTACTTCTCCGCGCGTCGGATTCTGGAGAATGCCGGCTATCGCATCGTCCTGCTTACCGGATCGATCGAGGCAGATCGCAAGCGGGAAATCAGGCGGCATATTGCACAGGGTAATGCTCAGCTTGTCATCGGTACTCACGCTTTGCTCGAAGAGAAGGTCGAGTTCGCCAAGCCCGGCCTGGTGATCGTCGACGAGCAACATCGTTTCGGCGTCATGCAGCGGTTGAAGCTGATGCGCAAGTCGGGCGAGGGGCAAGAAATCACGGGGCGACAGCCGGTTCGGCTGTCCGGCCAGGACCAAGCCCGGCCCGGTTCGCCGGAGCCGGACGTGCTGGTCATGACCGCTACCCCCATCCCACGCACCCTTGCCCTAACCGTATATGGTGATCTCGACCTCAGCATGCTCGACGAACTTCCGCCCGGGCGAACGCCGATTATCACCAGGCAGATCACCGATGATCAATCGCCGAAGGTATGGGATTTTGTGCGGAAGCAGGTCACTGCGGGACATCAGGCATACATCGTATATCCCGTGATTGCCGAAAACGAAGAGCGTGAATTGAAGGCGGCGATCAAGATGTATCGCGACCTTAGCACTCAAGTTTTTGGCGACTTGAAGGTCGGTCTTCTGCACGGGCGACTTGATGCGGACACGAAAGACCAGGTCATGCGGATGTTTCAGAAAGGCGACCTGAATATCCTGGTTGCGACCACGGTGATCGAAGTCGGTGTCGACGTCGCTAACGCAACGGTGATGGTGATCGAGCACGCGGAACGCTTTGGGCTGGCGCAACTCCATCAGCTACGTGGGCGCATTGGGCGTGGCGCGGCGAAATCCTATTGCGTGCTGATGACCGGGGGCAAAGTGACCGAAGAAGGTCAGCGCAGGCTCCAGGCCATGGTCGACACGGATGACGGGTTCAAGATCGCCGAGCTCGATCTCGAGTTGCGCGGTCCGGGGGAATTCTTCGGTACGCGTCAAGCCGGCATGCCCGATTTCCGAGTCGCGAACATCATCCGGGATGCTCAACTTCTTGAGGCGGCCAAGCGGGAAGCGGCTGCGGTACTAGCCGGACCCAACGCAGAAATATCCTCGGAGGAGATCAGCCGCGCGCTCCTGGAAATGCGCTCCCGTTGGCAGCATACATACGGATTGGTCGAAGTGGCCTGAGCGAGCGGACCAAGCAACAACCTTGCAAATTGCCGGAACTTTTTCCCTTCCTGCCGTGAATACAAGGTGAGGCTGCAGCGTCAAACCAATAGGCGGGTCACCCCCTCGTGCAGAATCTTGAAGATGGTTCGGATGCCGCGCTGCTGAAGCGCGCTCTCGCCGGGGAAGAGCCGGCATTTCTGACGCTCTATGAACGGCTCAAGGCGGGTATCTTCCGCTATGCCTTCTATATGACAGGTTCCCGATCGGCGGCCGACGAGGTTACGCAGGAGGTCTTCCTGACACTGCTGAAAGAAGGCGGCAGCTACCGCGAGAAGCGCGGGGAAGTCGGTGCCTTTGTGTTCGGCATCGCGCGGAATTTAGTTCGACGGATTGAGCGTCGTGAACGCGTGTACGAACCCTTGCCTGAGGAGGACGTGCAAGACATTCCTGCGGGCAACTTCATTGAGGACCGGGCGGGGCTGGCGAACCAGATGGTGCGTAGTCAGGTGACGGCGCGGGTGCGGGCGGCGATCGCATCGCTGCCAGATCATTATCGCCAGGCGGTTGTGCTGTGCGATTTATGTGAATTGCCCTATGAAGAGGCGGCTGGGCGGTTGGGATGCGCGGTTGGAACCGTACGTTCGCGTTTGAACCGGGCCCATCGTCTGCTTGCGCAAAAGCTTGAGCCGCTCAGGAGCCGCCGGACTGACATCGAAACCACCGGAACCGAGGGATGTTTGATATGACATGCAAAGAGATACGTTGGTATTTTGAGGATCATTTGCGGGACGCCGAAGTTCTCGCCGCCCGTGGCGCGGTTGCCGAACATGCGGCGACGTGCCCGGACTGCAGCCGTTTCGTCGCCGAGCAGCGGGAGCTAGGCAGAAGCCTGCGGGAACTCCGCGAGTCAATCGGTTCGGTACCACAATCCATCAATCCGTCTGTCTTATTGAACTACCGGCGGCACATGGCAGATCAGAACGCACCGGATCGGGTGAGCATCAACGGCAAGTTCCGTCCCAGGCTGGTGTGGGGATTTGCTGCTCTGGCTGCAGCGTTACTCCTAATTGCAGGTTCTGTCCGGCATTGGCGCCACGCGGCCACCGACACTGCGCTGCATGCCACCACCGGGCAGCCAAGCACGATTTCGGTCAGGGAAACGACGAAGAATACGGCTTCCGGCTCTCGGCTCCGGGCTTTCAGCTTGTCGGCGACACCTCGGCGGGTCACTCCTCGGCCTGCCGCTGCACCACGAGTGCGGCCTTCGGCTCCAGGACGTACCGCCAGCTGGCCAGTGCGAACACTCCGTTCTCTTCCGGAGGGTTTTCGCAGCTTGATGTATTGCGATGAGCTGAGCTGTCCTCAGGATATGGAAATGATTCGGGTGCAGCTGCCGTCGTCCGCTATGCCACGGCAGTTACCAGGTTTCATGCAGACCAGCGGATCGGTGACCGCGGACGTCCTGGTGGGCTCGGACGGTATCGCCCGCGGAATCCGACTTGAGGAAATTGAATTTTGAAGTCACACGAGTTTTGGAGGAGACATAACATGTCTAGAACGATAATTGTTGTGGCTGTCTTCGCGGCCACCGTGGTCGGTCCCCAGGCAATTGCGCAGGGCGGACCCGAATCGGGCTTTATGGTTGCCGGAGGCGCTCCACTTGCCCCTCTTCAGGCCGGACCCGGCATAGTCTCCATGCACGTCGATGGGATGGACGCCGCGCCAGTAAAAGGCGCGCCATTCTGCGCCACGGTGATAACCGAGCACACCCAATCCCTTGCGGATGGAAATCGAATCCACACGACCGATTCGTCGATGTTGTGCCGCGACGGTGAAGGACGCACGCGTCGGGAAGCCGGACTGAATCTTTTGGGTGCAGGCGCGACTCAGCAGACCTCGGCGCCAAAGCTGATCACGATTACCGATCCGGCAGCGGGGGTGCGCTACCTGCTCGACACTGAAAATAAGATCGCCCAAAAGATGCCCCTGCCTCCGGAAGGCGGTTTCGGCGCCGGGGGAGGCGCAGCGCATCTGCCTGAGAAGCAGGTAATGATCTACCAGCGTACCGCAGGCCCTGGACCCGGAGGTCCTGGACCTGATGTCTTCTTCAATGACGTAAAGGTCATGAAGGCAGGTCCTGACTCCGGCGAGGCGGCGCCAAAGAGCGAGAGCCTGGGCGATCAGACAATCGATGGCATTCATGTGACTGGAACCCGGATGACTCACATCATTGCCGCCGGAAAGATGGGGAATGAGAAGCCAATCACCGTCACGTCGGAGCGCTGGTATTCCCCAGAGCTCAAGGCAACTATCTCGACCAAGCATGATGACCCTTGGGCAGGTGAATTGGAGACGAATCTCAAAAACATCAATACGGGGGAGCCCGATGCATCGCTGTTCTCGGTTCCTGCCGACTACAAGGTCCTCGATGTAAAGGATGGACCGATCCGAATCAAGCTGCGCCCTCCGGCTCCGCCACCGGAGTAAGCAACGCTTTAGCGGTGCGATTTACGTTGCGTGATCCAGAGCATTGTCATGCAGAGCGTAGAACCCGGTCGCAAAGCGAGCCCGTTCGGCGTCGAAGCATCGCTACCCGCAAGTAATTGCCGTGTGGGTCGGTAGGCTTCGACTCCGCCGGAGTTCCGCTTCGCTCGACTCCGGCTTCGCTCAGCATGACCCTGCCTCGGTGTGTTTCTTCGCGGAAACGCGTGAACTGATAAAATCGAAGCGATGGCCGGGGTCTCCCAACTGATCCAGATCGAGCTGGCTCCTCCGCCGCGCGTGCCTAAACCACAATGGCTGCGGGCGAAGGCTCCCATGGGAGACAACTTCCACAATCTAAAGAAGCTTGCTCGCGGACTTGGTCTGCATACTGTCTGTGAATCGGCCCAGTGTCCGAACATCGGGGAGTGCTGGAACCATAAGACCGCGACGTTCATGCTGCTGGGCGACATCTGCACACGCCGCTGCGGATTTTGCGCGGTTCCGAAGGGTCGACCGGAACCGATCGATTGGGATGAGCCGCGACGAGTCGCTGAAGCCGTGGCTACGCTTGGCCTGAAGCACGCTGTTGTTACCAGCGTAAACCGCGATGAGGACAACATCGGCAGCGCCAGAATCTTTGCCGCGACCATCCGCGCCATTCGTGAGCTAACGCCGGAGTGCCGTATCGAAGTGCTGATCCCGGACTTCCAAGGTCTTGAAGAGTCGTTGCGCATCGTTCTGGATGCCGTACCCGACGTTCTGAATCACAACACCGAAACCGTGCCGCGGATTTATCGCGCGGTGCGCTCGGGTGCACGGTATGAACGCACGCTGACCTTGCTGGAAAACACGAAGAAGTTTTCGCCTGGCATGGTCACCAAGAGCGGCGTCATGGTCGGACTGGGCGAGTCAACGGAGGAGTTGGTCGAAGTGTTCCGCGACCTCGGAACGCGCGGCGTTGACATCCTTACCGTAGGCCAGTATCTGCGGCCTTCGAAGGATCATCTTCCGATCGCGCGCTTCTACACGCCGGAAGAGTTTGTATGCCTGCGGAACGAGGCTCTGCGCTTTGGATTCCGCCATGTGGAATCTGGACCGATGGTGCGATCCAGCTATCACGCGCACGAGCAAGCGGACGCAACTGCGTCACCGCGGGCGGTGTCCTAGCTTGCGGCCGACGCCTTGCGCGCCGGCCACCTTTCTGCATTCGGATCGCAGGCGCAGTATCCCCATCGAGAAACTCACCAAATGGAGGCCGGTCGCGTCATGGTGACCTTCCTCCTCCTTGTATTCGGCTTCTGCGCTGGGTTACTTGGCGCCCTGACAGGCATTGGGGGCGGTGTTCTGCTTACGCCGATCCTTGCTCTCCACTTTGGTATCCCGATCCGTGAGGCCATTGGCACAAGCCTGGTCGCAGTCATCACTACCTCCGCAGCGAGTTCTTCCGTTCATCTGCAACGGCACACGACCGATATCCGACTGGGCATGACACTCGAGTTGGCAACATCTCTCGGGGCCGCGGTCATGGCGTACCTCGTCGGATACTTCAATCGCAATGTGCTCGAGGGGCTTTTTGCGGCGTTTCTGCTCTATAGCTCCATTATGATCTTGCGCAAGCGGGGTAAGCACGGATCCGACGAAGACTCGTCCCCTGCCCTCAACGGCGAGATAGTCATCCCTGCTTACGAACCGCAGCGCTATCTCCTCGGACTTGGGTCCTCGCTGGTTGCCGGCGCCTTGTCGGGCCTGCTGGGCATCGGTGGCGGACCAATCAAGGTTCCCGTGATGTTCATCTTTATGAACGTGCCCTTGATGGTGGCAACAGCCACCTCAAACTTCATGATCGGCGTAACCGCGGCCGCTAGTGCAATCGTATACCACCGTCGTGGCGACATCGATCCGCAGATCGCCGCGCCACTCGCCGTGGGAGTGTTCATCGGATCGCTGCTCGGCGCCCGTCTGGCGCCGCGGGTTCATACCAGGATCGTGATGTACCTGCTTGTGGCGGTCATGCTTTATCTCGCAGCGCACCTGACATTCCATCTTCTGCGGGGATTGCTATGAGCCACCTTCGCCAACCCGCATTCGACCGGACTGTGGCACTCGTGCTCCGTACCGGGGCATTTGCTTGCTTCTTCGTTATGTTGGCCGGACTGATCGTAGGTGTATTTGTCAAAGGCTACATTCCGCTGGAAATCGAAAGGGTGGGCGTGCTTCTCATGCTCGCGACTCCGGTCGTACGAGTGATTGTGGCTTGCTTCCTCTTTTTCCGTGAGAAGGACTACCGCTACGGATGGATCTCGTTGGGAGTGCTGGTGATTCTCATGCTAGGAGCAATGTTCGGGATTGGCGAGCATTAGTGTGCGAAACGACTCCGCAGGGTGTCTCTGCCCAACCTGACTTAGGCGCGTGCCACCGGAAAGCCAGCTCATGTCGCTGCCTGCAGCAGGCTATCGTCCGCCGTCAACAACACGCGCCCCTGAGGAGCCCTGACACCACTCGAACGCGGCAGCCAATTGCAGTGCCTCTGCTGCGCGAAGGTCGTAGTGCCTGATGATTTGCGTTGCCCTGGTTCGCACGACATCCGTAGGCTGAATCACTGACCATGCCGTCGGCAAGACGGGAAGCCAGATGGCGGGCCTTCGTCCAATCGGCAGCGCCCAGCTGCCTGATGCGAACGAGCCGAGCCGGTGCGCTCGCCATTTCAATGGGAGTTACCCACCAGACGACTGCTTGGTAGCGCTTGTAAAGCACAATGGCATGAGCAGCATTGCTTTGACTAACACCAAGTGGCACCAAGGCACTCGCATCCCAAAATGCGGTAGCTGGGGCTAGCGGCCTTCTCGTTCTTCGTGCCATAGACGCGAGACGACTTCATCGCGGATGTTACCGGGTGGTTGCGGCCAGGCTGCGGCCGATCGTCGCTCTACGGGGGGAACAAGTACACCACCAGCAATCAGTTCTCTCTCCGGCTCCCCATGATCTTCCTGGCGGCAAGGCTGGCGGCAAAGGAGGATACGCGCTACCGGCTGGTTACGCTCGCAAACCAGCACTTCTTCACCCTCGCGCATATGCTGAATGTGTGGGCTCAGACGAGCCTTCAATTCGGCAATGTTTACGGTGCGCATGGGCCGACATGACTATATTGGTCATGTCTGGCAGCTTTGTGGCGTAATCAGAACACGTGCAGCTTGATGCTCAGATACTTCTTGGGATTTTCCCGGATCGCCTTGATCAAGTTCCGCGTCTCCACCAGCATTTCGTTGCTGTTGTTGTAGAGCGCGTCATCCTTAAAGAGCTTGCCGGCGGTACCCTCTCCGGCCTCGAGACGCGTCGTCAGCGCTGACAACTTCGTCATTGTAATGTCGAGCTTTTTCGCGAGTTCCTCGTCCTTCGACAGCTTGCCGATGGTTCCCTTGCCGGCGTTGATGTCTTCAGTAATCTTCTTTATGTTCGCAATCGTATCGTTGGCGTTGTTATACAGCGCCGGATCTTTCAGGAATTTCCCAGCCGTTCCCTTTCCCTGTTGCATGTCGTCGATGATGGCATCCATCTTGTTGAGCGTAGCGAGGAACTTGTCGTACGCATCGTTGCGGCTGATGAGGCGTCCCAGACTGCCTTCCCCGTTGCCGATGTTCTCGACGATCTTCTGAAACTCTGCCACCGTATCCGAAAAGCGATTGTACAAAGTCGGATCGTAGATGAGTTTGCCGATGGATCCCTTGCCGCTTTCCGCGAATGCCAAGATTCGGTCCGCGCGCTTCAGCAGGGCGTCCATATTCTGAAGCGTGCTCTGGCTGGCACGAACGACCTGATTGAAATCGGGATGCACCTGCGTAGGCAGGGTATCTCCATCCTGCAAAGGAGTACCTACGGCCTGGGAGCTGTCGATATCCAGATACGTTTCGCCCAGAACACCGGCAGTTTCAAGAGAAGTCACGGAATCACGACGCAGGGAGTCGTGATATCTGGTGCTGATCTTCATGGTGACTTCGACGGGAGTCAGTTGCTTGTCCCTGCTACTGATGATGGCGATTTTGGTGACGTTGCCAATGTCGACGCCGCTCAAGCGTACGGGCGCTCCCACGCGCAAGCCCTCCGCATTGTCGAAGTAGGATATGGCCGTGATGCGTTTGGTGAAGAGTCCGGCGGTTCCGGACATCAGGAAAAGCAAAATGCCCAGCGTCAGACTGGCAATAACGACCGTAAGTCCGACGCGCAGTTCTGACCACTTGAGCTGCTTCTGGCTAGGCAACTGATTCCCTCATAACGCCAGTTAAGATGGGATGCAAAGGCTGCCGCAACGGCTCAAATTTCGTGTGTGTTCCTCGCTGCACGCCCACCGAGCATCATAACAAAATCATCCGTGCGCTCATGCTGCTTTCCAGTGGAGTGCAGGCATGACGAACAGGGCTAGTACATAGGCCGCGGCGCCGCAGGCCAAAGTGACCGTCAGGCCAAACTGGATCGCGATCACCATCGCCAGCACCGATCCCAGAACGCTGGCTGCGGCGTTCATCGCCCATGCCCATTCCACCGCGTTCTCAGCGGGTGCGGCAAAGTCGGTCGGCGTTGCGGCCAGAGCACGCAAGCCGGTCGGGAACGGCATCCCCATCAGGAAGCCGAGAGGGATCAGGAGAACGGCACTGATGATCAGGCGATATTCGAACTCCAAGCCGACCCATGCCGCCAGCCGGGTGGGGAGGACGAAGATATAGAGCAGCAAAACTGCCACGACCAGTAGGAGCGGAATCCAGCCCATCTCGAAGCGTGGCAGGCAACGTCGCGAAAAGAGGCTCCCCGCGCCGCTCGACAGCATGAGGAGAAAAATTACGACGGTTAGTGCATATGTCGGGTGCCCGAGAAATAGTACAAAGCGCTGGATGAATGCGATCTCGACTAGAATGTAAGCCAATCCTACCGCGATGAAATAGAGCAATGGAACCGACGAGCGGCGCATGCGCGCGCCGCGCAATATCAACGGAAGAACCAGGAAGATCAGGACTGCCGCTATCGAGATGACCAGCACCAGAAGCAGAATCAGAACCCCGAGATTGACCTTCCAGTCGATGCCGTGCCGCAGGCTTGCGTCACCCAGAATCTGGCGCGGCTTCAGCGTGAAGAAGAAAAACGGGGCATTATCGCTGACGGGTGACACATTGTACGGATAAGCATTGGCGAAGGCGTGCGGATCATTGCCGGCGATTAACTCGGAAAATGGATTCTGCCCAGGCGCGGTCGGCAGATAAAGGGGGTCAAGCTCGGTATAACGCTCACAATGCCCGGCTACGGCATCTTCCTCTGCCCCGGTGAAAGGAGTCTTCTTTGCTAGAACAACGACCGGGATGCCGTCTTCGTCGAGCGATCCGAGCGACGCGACGATGAAGTTGCGGGCTGGGTTTGCAACTCCGAGACGGTGTAGTGCCTCCATGGCGACTGCTACCACGCGCAGGGCTTCGCGTGGCTGCCGAAATTCCCAGCGGGTAATGGCGATCATCCCATCCGGCTGGAGATGGTCGAAATACTCGCGGAAGGCTTCGACCGTGTAGAGATTGTTCTCGCTCAACGCGAACGCGCCTGCTGCGGTAGACGCCCAAGTGTCGACCAGGGTCATCTGCACAACATCGAAGCGTTGCGGTGTTGAACGCAGGAAGGAGCGCCCATCGGTGACCTGGATTTGCACATCGGGACGCTCATAGAGATGCTGGGCGTAGTCGGCGTAGCGGCCGCGCATGATTGTGGTGGCGATGATGGGATTAATTTCAATGCCGGTCACGCTGGCGCTCCCGTTCGCCACCGCTCGCAGCACGTCCACGCCACCGCCCGGGCCGATGATGGCATAATCCCCATGTGGACGCAGCACGTTGGCGAGCGCCGGGGGTGCCGCCATCAACGCGTTCTCCCAGCCCGTGTCGTGCCACTGCTTCAGGTCGGCGTTCATGATGTAGGTGGAAGCATCGGCATCGATTACGATCGCCTTGGCTTGTCCTTGGCGATCCACTTCTACGCGCGAGAGCGCATTCCAGCGGGCGAACTCGACCCATGCCGGATCCCGAAACATTCCTTTGGCGTAAACGATATCAATGAGGCGTCCTGAATAGTTCGCCGCCATAAGCGCAACCAAAGCCAACGTCAGCAAGCCTGCGCTCCTGCGGAACGAGGCAGGCTCAGCCCAGATCATGGCCGCCGCTCCCAGGGCGGCGCCCGCCACGAGAATTGCGTTCGGCCCCCCCATCCAGTTCAGCAGCGGGACCACTGCCAGACAAGCCAGCGCCCCTCCGCACAGATCGGCGCCGTAGAGCCGCGGAATCCGTTTCGTCTCGCGGGCGAACACGACGGAGAACAGCAGTCCGGTGAGAAAGAACGGCACGGCTGCCGCCAGATAAAGCGCCGTAAGACGAAGGAAGTTCTGCGCCGAAACCTCGAGGGCGACCGGCACATGCAAGACGATTTCCAGCACGACCACAATCAGCGCTGCATTCGCGACGCAAAGCCTGGATGCCAGCTTGCGCGTCGGGATCTGCGCCAAACGTCCCTTCCACAGATAGGCGAACACTCCGCCGGCACCCAGGCCGAGCAGCGCAATCGAGATCGCGAGAAAGGCGAAGTGATAAAAGAGCACCACCGAGAAGAGTCGGGTCAGCGCCAGTTCCAGTAGCAGCGCCGCAAAGCTGGTCAACGCCAATCCCGCCAACAGCGTTCGTTCGGGGATTTCGATCGAGGTCGCAGCTGGAGCAGGAGCGGGAACGATTACGGGCATAAGGGGAGTAAACCCGTCAGTCTAGCAGATAGCCGGTTTGACCCCGATTGACGAGAGTCGGGGCTTAAATCCCCCGGAATTCACATAACCTTAACCGCGCTGTTACCGACGCGTAACACTCGACGGCTACCTTTTCTGCCATCTGCCCCGCCATCAGAAAAACAAAAAAATAGCTGTCTCGGCGACTCACGTCAGTGGGGGCGGGGTGGGAAATTTCCCAAAGAGCCGCTGATTTCCCGCAGTCCAAAGTTGCACCCAGGAGAGATCACACCTATGACAAAAAAGGCTGCAGTTTTGTGCCTGCTGTTGACAGGAAGTATGTTCGCGCAGCAAGGCGACGTTCCCAGGCACGTTGCACACCTCGACCACGTGTTCCTGATTGTGATGGAGAACCATGGTTACAGCCAGATTATTGGGAACCCTAGCGCGCCCTTCACCAATCAGTACGCAAAATCCGCTAACTCCGCGACCAACTACTTCGCCATTGGCCACCCGAGTTCTACAAATTATCTGGAAATCGTGGGCGGATCGAACTTCGGCGTTCGCAGTGACAACGGTCCTGACTGGCACAACGCCAGCTGCACTCCCAATATCGTGCCGCCTGGCTACACCACCACCGATTTTCCAGCCAGCGCGAACGTTTGTCCGATCGCGGGGGAAGGCATGGATGCCGCCACGCCGCCCGTTGATCTCACCAATGAGTGCCCCGATCCATCGACGGCTGACCCCTGCCCGCCGGGCTTGATCGACATTGACGGCACCGGCCTTGCAGCCGCCCCCACCACGGGCAAGATGATTGGAGACCAGTTGGCCGAACACGGTCGCCGCTGGAAGAGCTATCAGGAGAGCCTGTCTCCCACAGGAGCCGATGGCATTGATTATAGCGACGGCTGGTTCACCGACCTGACTCCTCCTCCCGATTCCATCGGCGGTTCTGGTGCCCTTCTCAAACTCTATGCTGCGAAACACAACCCGTTCGTATACTTCAAGAGCGTGCAGGACGGTCATGATCCGCACAACAGTTTGCCGAATGTTGTTGGGTTCGAGGGCCAGAGCGGCCTTTACGACGATCTTGCTACCGGCCACCTACCGGACTTGGCGCTGATCGTGCCGAATCAATGCAACGACCAGCACGGACGCGGGAATGGCGGATCGCAGTGCGCTTTTGATCCAGTTACCGATGGCTCTCAGGCGGGCCTGAACCCGGCGCTGATTTACCTCGGCGACCTGACCCTGAGAACGCTGGTCGCAGCGATCCATCGTTCTCCGGCGTGGAAACAGGGCCGCAATGCGATCGTGACTGTGTGGGATGAAAACGACTACAGTTTCGTGCCCAACCTCAACCAGGTGCTAGCTATCGTGGATACAAACTTCGGACCGCATGGCGTCCAGAGCAACAAGCACTACACGCACTTCTCGCTCCTGCGGACGCTTGAGGAAGCTTTCAATCTGCCCTGCCTGAATCATGCCTGTGATTCTTCGAGCAAGGTAATGTCAGACCTGATCGGGGAAGATCGGGACTAATCGTTCTGGCGAAGCATTGGCAGCCCCATTCCTTACGCCGCTCCCGCGATCAGGAGTGGGGCTGTTTGCCTCGTAGGCGAAGGTGTGGCGGACGCATTCGTCCGCCCATGCCCCGAGCGAAATGCAGGGCAGTGGGCGAGCAGTCCAGATTGCCGCCTCCATTGCCGCCATTGAAAGCTACCGCATTGTGCGCTTACGCGCGCCCGCGGACAAATGCGTCCGCGGCTACACGGTCGAGAATTACTTCGGGTACCAGTCGAGCAGCCGCACCTCGATGCCGGTTCCTTGTAATGCTTTCTGAAACACCGCCAGGTCGGAACCGCGGTAGTGGTAAGGAATCACGATCTTGGGGTGGAAGGCTTTGACCGCATCCGCCGCTTCCTCAGGCGGCATCGTATAAGGCAGATTCATGCACACAAAGGCAACATCAATATTCTTCAAAGCGCGCATCTCCGGCACGCCTTCGGTATCACCGGAGAAGTAGAAGCGCTTTCCTCCGTAGGCCAGGACATATCCATTGCCGCGTCCTTTGTCGTGAAAGAGCTTGCCGGGAGCGGGACCGCGCTTCAGGTTGTAGGCCGGGATAGCCTCGATCGTCCAACCTTGCCAGGTTTTGCTTTCGCCATTGGCGATGGGTTTGCCCGTGGTAACCGTCTGCACGACTGCCGGCGGCGCAAAAATCTCGGTTTCCGGTTGGCTGATCTCCTTGATTGAATCAGGATCCATATGGTCGCCGTGGATGTCGGTGATCAGGATCAGGTCGGCCTTCGGCATTCCAGAAAACTTCACCGGCTTGGCCGGATCCAGATAGATGACTTTGCCTCCAGCCTCGATCAGCGTGCTGGCATGGTTCAGGGGAGTGATCTTGACTGTTGCAGCCGAGGTGGAAAAAGTCTGTGGCTCGGCAGCCGCATGCGTCAGGGTACTCATGCCAAGTATGGATGCCAAAGCACCGCAGAGCGTGAATACAATTGACTTCATTTGAACCTCACTACCAGGAAATAGGCGACAACCATCATACGCACGGCAACACGGTTCCTGCCTGCCCGCAATCCACATCAGGCCAGCCTCTGGATTGCATTCTCGATGCGAACCAGCGTCTTTTCCTTGCCGAGCACTTCTAAGGTCTCAAACAACGGCGGCGCGTTCTTCCGGCCGCAGATAGCAACCCGAATCGGTTGGAACATTTGCCCGGCTTTCACACCGAGTTCCTGAGCGGCGGTTCTGAGCGCGCGATCCAGCGGATCATGCTTGAACTCAACCTGGGCCAGCACCTCGCGTGCCTTCTGGAGAGCTTTCTTGGCCATTGCCGCATCGCCCTTTTGCGGGACAAGCTCCCCGGGATCATACCGAGGCAACTGGTCAACGAAGAAAAAGTCCGCCGCCGTCAGCACGTCGCGCAGCAGCTTGATGCGCTCCCGAATTAACGGCGTGACCTGCAGCATCTTCTCAGGCGTAACGTTCGGATACGGCTCACGCACGATCGGTAACAACCGCCGGCAAAGATCCTCGACCGCCAATCCGCGAATGTGCTCGGCGTTCAACCACACGGCCTTCGGATCAAATATCTCCTCTGGCGTTGCGGCGGGCTCTTTGAAATTCACGACCGCGTTCGCGCGGTTAATACCTTCCAGCGAAAAGATCTCAACCAATTCGTCGTGGCTCATCTTCGTACGGTCGTCTTTCGGCGACCAGCCAAGCAGGCACAGGAAATTGATGAACGCCTCTGGAAGGAAGCCCGCGTCACGGTAGGTAGTCACGCTCACGACTGGACCGTGGCGGCGTTTGGAAAGCTTGGTTCCATCGGGCGCAACCAGCAGCGGCAGATGAGCGAACTGCGGTGGTTTGTAGCCGGCGGCCTCGAAGATCAAAACGTGCTTGAACGTGTTGGACAAATGATCCTGCCCCCGGATGATGTGGCTGATGCGCAGATCGGCGTCGTCAGCGCATGAGGCCAGGTGATAGGTTGGCATGCCATCGGAGCGCAGCAGGGCGAAGTCCTCGATGTCGGCCCCGGCCTTCATCTGCTCGCCATAAACAGCATCGGTGAAGCGAAGCACCTGCCCTGCCTCGCGGGGCACTCGGAATCGCAAGGCGAAGGGTTCGCCGGCGGCCGCACGGCGATCGCTCTCCTCGGGGCTCATCTCCCGCATCTCGGGATTGAAAAGCCACGTGCCCTGCGCTCCCGACTTCTCACTGTCTCCCGTGTGCGCCGGGGTGAAATCGCGGTACGCGAGTCCTTTCTGAAAGATCGCTTCCGCCATGGTCCGGTGCAGCGCGCCTCGTTCCGACTGTTTGTACTCCTCATCCCACCCGAGTCCAAGCCACTTCAGGCCCTCGAAAATGGAGTTGACTGACGCTTCGGTGTTTCGCTCGACGTCGGTGTCGTCAAGCCGCAAGATCATCGCCCCGCCATTCCGGCGGGCGAAAAGCCAGTTAAATATGAAGGTTCGTGCACTGCCCACATGCAAAAAACCCGTGGGCGACGGTGCAAAGCGCACCCTGAATTTTCCCTGCGAGGAAGAGGTCGAGGCGTCGGACATGATTGCGCTTTCGATGGTACGGGCGACAAAAAGACATCGTCAAGCAGACGGGCAGCCTCTGGCTGGCATCCAAGTCTCTGAAATCAGAGGAACTCTGGGGTACATAGTGTACTTAAATCCTATTGAGTTCGGGCCTCGGTTGTGAAACCATTGGGACCAAGTTTCCCCCTGAAGAGAGAGCCGGCGAATCTGGCCAGAAGTGTACCGCCGACCCTATGAATAGTGTCGTCATTACTACGGCCGTAGTCCCGGGATTCGTTTCGGTTCTGCTGTTCCTCGTGTTCACGTATCTGCACGAGCAGAGCCGGCAACCGTATTTCCGGGCGTGGCAATTGGCGTGGGCGGCATACTCGCTGCACTACGTCCTGGATACCTTTCCTTCGTCCTCGGTCGCCTTCTTTGTTAGTCAGCTTTTCCTGGTGGCGATGGCACTCTGCATTTTCGTGTCGACTCGCCTGATGCGAGGGCCGTCGCAATTCCGCTGGTACGACGCCGCGGTTGGGGCCGGTGGAGTCATCCTCGCGCTGCTGACGCTCCACGGCCACATCATCTACGGCGTGTTTCGCCCCGATGTGCAGCCCGCGATCCAACTGGGCATCGGCCTTGCTGCCATTCTGCTGTATTCCTCGGCGGTGTTCTACTTGAATGGTCACAAGCGCGGGTCCCTCGCGTTCCAGGTTCTGGCTTTTGCGCTGGCGCTGTGGGGAGTGCTGATGGGAGTCGGGCAAATCCAGAATCCCTGGATGGAAATGTTCGGCAATGCCAGCCGCCTGTTCGGCCCGGTTCCCCAAATGTTGCTCGGCATCGCCATGGTGATGGTCCTCTTTGAGAACCAGCGCAACGCAGTGCAGGAGAACACGCTGGCGCTCTCCACCCTTGGCGCCGATCCGCGACGCTTGCTCTTTGCCGAAGACCTCATCCCTAACATGCAAGCCGCGTTGGAGCGGCTGAGAACCGCAATTCCCATCGATTGTGCGGCGATTGTGATCAGTGAGCGTTGGCGGGGCGTGCTGCCCTCGGTGCAGCAGAACTTTCCGCCCGGCTTTCTGGAAGCGCTCGAAGTTAGCGGGGCCGGCGAATATATCTCTGAACTGGCCTTCCGCCACAGCGGCATTTATACCGTTCACGACGTGGGAGAGATGACCGAGCCTCTCCCGGTCGGTTCGCAGTCTACCTTCATAGAATTGAAGCGAATTCTTGCGGACGCGAAGGTTCGGCACCTAACCGCTGTCAACCTGCAGACGCGCGATCACAATTTCGGAGTCATTCTCTTTCCGCACGCCGAACGCCGCGCCTTTGGCTCATCCGGTCCTCGCCTGATGGTGGGCTTGGCTTTGCAGCTTGGCCTCACCCTTGAAAATTATGTACTGAGCCACGATGCCTATCGCCGAACCAAAGAGTATGAGTTGCTCACAGAAATCGGCAAAGCGATCAGTTCGCGATTGGACCAGGATGAAATCCTGCGTACGATTCAAATCGAGCTGGGACAGATTTTCGACACGAGTCACTTCTATATTGCCTTCCAGGAGTCGGAAGAGATCCGGTTTGAACTGGAGGTCCGCGACAATCGGGTGTTGCCCAAACGCACCCGCGAGGTGCGGAATGCGTTCACCGAGTACGTCATCCGGATGGGAGAGCCGCTGCTAATCCGCTCCGACCTGGAAACCGCCCGTCAGCGCCTGGGAATCACGCACGTCCCGAAGCGTCCCGCCAAATGCCTGATTGCAGTGCCCATCTTCATGGGAAACAGGGCTTCGGGAATCATGGTCGCCATGAACCCCGACCGCGAATACGTCTTCGAGCAGCGCGATTTGGACGTGCTGGTCACGGCTGCCGGACAGGTTTCAGTCGCCGTCGAAAACGCCCGGCTGTTTGCCGAGGAGCAGCGCCGCTCGCGGCAGTTGGCCTTCCTCAATAACATCTCGCGCACGGCGATCTCCAGTGACGATCCAGGCCATATGCTCACCGAGATTGCCAGCGAAATCCAAAAGAACTTCAGTTTCGATCATATTGGAATTGGGCTGCTCGACCGGGGAACAAAAGAAGTCGAAATCAAGGCGGAAGCGGGCTTAACCGCTCACGCGATGGGCAAGCGCATTCCGCTGGGCACGGGTATTCTCGGCAGAGTCGCGCGCACCGGCGAGCGTGCGCTGGTGCAGAATGCCTTGCCCGGCAATCTGACTGGAATTCTTCCGGATTCGCGCGCCGTGCTCTGCATCCCGATCACCTACGGCGAATCGCTTCTCGGGGTGCTGAACGTCGAGAGCCGCAACGAGAACGCATTCTCGCCGCAGGATGTGCTGATCCTGAATACTCTCGCCGACTTGCTCGCCACGGCCTTGCATAACGCTTTCGTGTTCCAGAAGCTGCAGCAGCAATCGATCACCGATGGCCTGACCGGAATCAAGACGCGCCGCTTCTTCTGGGAAGCGCTCTCGGCCGAGTGGAAGCGTGCTTCGCGCTCGGGACGACCGTTCTCGGTGGTTCTCATCGATCTGGACAAGTTCAAAGAAGTCAATGACAGCATGGGTCACTTCGAGGGCGATTTGGTTCTGGCTCGAGTCGGACGCTTGCTCGAACAGAAGTCTCGCCAATCGAACGTGGTTGCCCGCTACGGTGGCGATGAGTTCATCGTGCTGATGCCGGAAACCGGAGCGGAGCAGGCCCAGGTTCTCGCCGAACGTCTTCGGCAATGGCTTGCCACCGATCCCATGCTCGCCGAGCATCACATTACCGGAAGCTTCGGTGTCGCCAGCTTTCCCATGCATGGCTTCTCGATCGAAGACATCATTCGCGTGGCCGATGCCGGGATGTACGTATCCAAGCGTTCCGGCGGAAATTTGGTCTCAAGCGCACAGGAGTTTGTCGAGGGCCAGGATTTTGCCCGGCAACGCCAGCAGATTTCCGCCTATATCGAAGGTTTCCTGCAGCGCGAACGGACGGGTCCCGAGCAGCTCGAGGAATTGACGTCAACGCTGTACAAGCTTTGTGGCGGGGAAGAGTGCAAAGTCCAACTGCTCCGGGAAGCCATCGAGACGCTGAGCCGCGCGGCCGAGTCCCGCGAGGTGACCACGGCCGGTCACGGCGACCTGGTAGCTCGATACAGCGAGGTCATCGCCCGCGCTCTTGGTCTCTCGGCAGAGGAGACGGCCGATCTGGTTTTCGCAGCCCGTGTTCACGATGTCGGAAAGATCTTCGTTCTCGAGCAGATTCTCAACAAGCCCGGACCGCTCAACGACGACGAGTTCTTCCAGGTAAAGCTGCATCCCCACATCGGAGCCGAGATTGTAGGAACGATTCCTCACTCCGACATGATGCGCGAAGCCGTCGAACACCATCATCAGCGTTTTGACGGAACCGGATACCCCGACGGACTTCGTGGAGAACAAATCCCGCTGTGGGCCCGCATTATTGGTCTTGCCGACGCGTACGCAAACATGGTTACGGAGCAGTCGTTCTCCGCAGCCCGCACCCCCGATCAGGCGCTCGATGAACTCTCCAAGATGAGCGGCACGCGCTTCGACGGCATGCTTGTGCGGCTGCTGATGCGCGGGCTCAAAGCGGAGCGCACTTCCCCCAGCCCAGGCGTTTGAGCCTGGTCCGTTGACGCAACATCCAGCCGAATTTTTGATTCGATTTCTGCGAAAGATTCTCCGGCTGCGAGTGGATCGTAGAGGATAGCACGCGCACAAAACAGATTGTTTCTTTTCCGCGCCATCCCCACAATTCCGCTTCATGAGGACCTCTACGGTATCACTCAACGGCATCGAGATGTTCTGCGAGACCGACGGCAGCGGCGAGCCTTTGCTGCTTCTGCATGGTGGAGGTGGGTGTCACGAAGACTGGGCGTATGCCGGGCGTGAAGACTTCGTCCAACAGTACACGGTAGTCGCCCCCGACGCCCGCGGTCACGACCGCTCCACCAATCCAGCCCGCGTCATCACTCACCGGCAGTGTGCTTCCGACATGCTGGCGTTGCTTGATCACCTGAAGATCCGGCGATGCAAAGCCATCGGGATCAGCCTGGGGGGCAATGTTCTGCTACACATGGCGACCATGCAGCCGGAAGGCATTGCAGCCATGGTTGTGGTGAGCGCGACCATGTATTTCCCGGAGCAGGCGCGGGCGATCATGCGGCAAGTTTCTGTTGAGAACCAGCCTGCCGCCGAGTGGGAGACGATGCGCAATCGTCACAAGCTCGGGGACGATCAGATCCGCGCCCTATGGGAGTGGCAGCGCGGCCTGAAAGACAGTTACGACGACATGAATTTCACACCGGATTTGTTGCGCAGAATCCAGGCCTCGACACTGATCGTTTACGGCGATCGCGATTTCCTTTACCCCGTCGAAATGGCGATGCAGATGTACCGCGCCATCCCGCGCTCAGCCTTGTGGGTCGTTCCGAACGGAGGCCACGGTCCGGTCTTTCGAGAAAATGCCCCGTCCTTCGTGAAGACCGCGTTGACTTTCCTGGCAAAGTAGCCGGGGCTGATAGCGAATCGCTGACCACTGACTGCCAGCCACTGACCACTAGTTCCTCTCGCTCCGAATGCTGTAGCCTATCCCGTCATGCCGATCCCTCTCTCCCTCGCAGGTAAAGTGGCTCTCGTTTCCGGCGGCTCCCGTGGCATTGGTGCCGCCCTGGTTCGCATGTTCGCTTCCGCCGACGCCAAGGTCGCCTTCAGCTATCGGAGTGCTCGGTCTCAGGCCGAGGCTTTGGCGAAACAATGCGATCCCAAGGTTTGTTTCCCGATCGCTTCTGATCTCAACCATCCGGAAGCGGCCCGTTCCCTTGTGGCCCAAACGGTGGAACGTTTCGGACGCCTGGACGTCCTCATCGCGAACCACGGAGTGTGGCCGGTTCAGGACGTTCCCATCGAGCGCATGTCGGATGAGCAGTGGCGCTCGACGTTGTCTATCAATCTCGATGGTGTGTTCGGGCTGGTCAAATACAGCGTGGCTCAGATGAAAGCGCAGCCCCGCGGCAACGGGCCTGCAGGACACATTGTGTTGATCAGTTCCACCAGCGGGCAGCGCGGCGAAGCTTTCCATTGCGACTATTCCGCCACCAAAGGCGCGCTGATCAGCATGACCAAAGGACTCTCCACCGAACTGGCCTCAGCCGGAATCTACGTCAATTCCGTAGCTCCGGGATGGGTCGACACCGAGATGAGTGCTGATGCTCTCAACGATCCGAAGAGCGGCGAGCAAATCTTGCGCACGATTCCGCTCGGCCGCGTCGGCAAGCCCGAGGAAATTGCCGGCCCGGTGCTGTTTTTGTGTACGCAGTATGCGAACTTCATCACCGGCGAAGTCTTTAACGTAAACGGGGGAGCAGTCCTGTCAGGATAGAATCACGTACGGGGTCACGCGAGAAGCCGGGTTGCGCTTTGGCAACGGAGCTGGAACCCTGAAAATCCCCGATCCGGCCTGCTTTTCCACCATTTCGTGCATCCAACCGAGGAGAGGAGCACGGATTGTCCGCAGCGAAGAACCCTCAGAAAACGCTACAATTCTGATGGTGTGTTCCATTCCTGAACCGAATGAAACTGTTCCTGGCAACGATGCTGTTGGTGTGCTCGACATGGCCCTTGGTCTGGGCCCAGTCGCAGAATGCGGTTACCCCCCCATCGAGGGACGCCAAGGATTCATCCCCTCCCGCAATCACTCTCGACAAAGAAGCACTGCAGAATTCAGACAAGGCGAAATCCATCATTGGACAGGGCATCGAGGCTTTGGGGGGGCAGACGTGGCTGACCATCCGCGACCAGGAGCAGCAGGGACGCACCTACGGATTTCATCACGGTACTCCCACTGGCGGCGGAGGTCCCTTCTGGAGATTTACCGAATTTCCCGACAAAGAAAGAGTCGAGTTCACCAAGGAGCGCGACATCGCCCAGGTCTTCGTTGGCGACAAAGGTTACGAAATTACTTACAAAGGCCCTCGTCCGATCGAGAAAAAGGATCTCGACGATTACCTCCGCCGCAAACAATTTTCCCTGGAGCGTGTGCTCCGGACCTGGGTCAATGATCCCGGCGTGGTATTGCTGTTCGAGGGCAACGCCATTGCGGCGCAGCATCCGGCGCTCCAGGTGGCCTTGATCAACACCCAGAATGAAAGCGTGACCCTCTACTTTGATGTCGATTCCCATCTTCCAATCAAGAAGTCCTTCGAATGGCGCGATCCTGCGGATAAACAAAAGAATCTGGAAGAGGAAATTTACGATAACTACAAACCAGTGTCCGGAATCATGACTCCCTTCAGTGTCACCCGCTTCTTCAATGGCGACATGTCGATTCAGCGATTTCTCAATTCTGTCACCATCAATCAGGGTCTCGACGCAACCATGTTCGATCCGAATTCCGGCTACAACCCCAATAAAGTATCGAAATCCGGAAAACACTAGCCCGAACACCCGAGCATCATTGAAGTAGCCTGTAATGAATGACTTGACTCTGCCCGATACGGCCGCAGCAAACTCCCAGCACATTTTTCCGTACACCACGGACTGTGTCTTTTTTGCCACATACGATTTCCCGGACAACGCTGTAGTCTACTTATTCACCTGAGATTCATCTTCTGAGTTACGAGCAGACAATTCGCGCTGCCGCGGCCTGCAGCGGCGTCGGTTTACATAGCGGTGCCCCTGTTTCCATGCGGATTCTACCCGCCTCGTCCGGGACGGGTATCGTGTTCCGCCGCACCGACCTGGACGGCTTTGAGATCGAAGCCGTCAGCCGCAACGTCGCCCGTGTGAGCTACGCGACGAGCCTGATGAAGAAAGGTGTGCTCATCTCGACGACCGAGCACGTGCTCTCGGCTTTTATTGGCCTTGGCATTGATAACGCCATCGTCGAGCTCGATAACCTGGAGCTTCCGATCCTTGACGGCAGCGCCCAGCCTTTCGTCGATATGATCCACAAAGTCGGCATCCGCAAGCAGCGTCGCGCGCGCAAGTACCTCAAGATTCGCCGCGAGCTCGAGATGCGCGAAGGCAACAAGTTCATCGGCGTCTATCCCGCCGATTCGTATTCGGTTTCGTATCACATCAACTTCCCGCATCCGCTGATCGGAAAAGAAACGTTCCAGGTGGAATTGACCAACGGAAGTTATCTGAAGCACATTGCCCCGGCGCGCACCTTCGGCTCCCGCGAAGATGAGCAGGCCATGAGGAACATGGGCTTGATCCGTGGCGCCTCGCGCGAGAACTGTATTGTCCTGACGCGCGATGGGATCGAAAACGGTCCCTTGCGCTTTTCCGACGAATTCGTCCGTCACAAGGTTCTCGATCTCGTCGGTGATCTAGCCTTGTTGGGAAAGCAGCTTTTGGGCAAGATTGTGGCGGACCGCGCCGGCCACGCCATGCATACGGCGCTGGTCTCCCGCATTTTGCGCGATAAAAGTTTGTGGGAAGAGGTCACACTCGCCGCAGCAAGCTCGGATCGCGAAACGCCTCGCCGTGCCGAAGCCGCCGCCGGATCTTCTGTCCAGTAATCTTTCGACGGTGCGGTTTCCAGGGCTTCCGTTCCAGGCGAAAATCCAGGTCCGTCTTGCAGCCGTCGCGATCAGTGAGCGCTGAGCCCGCCGGTTAAGAGCAGGCCAATCTTGGATTTCTCGACGGTTTTGGTTTGGACCTGTGTCCAGCCCGAGCGTAGAATTCCGGGGTCCGCAAGCAACAATCCTGTCCCGCTATTCGCCATGCGGTTTGCTATTGTCAACCAACCGCGCACTAAGGAGGGCCAACATGAGCGCGATGCCAGCGATCCCCATTCCTGACGAAGCTTAGCGCTGGTAGGCGCCCCACCACAGCCCCTGGCTTTGGACGTCGCCGGCTTGCTATTTGGGCACAAGAAGGTGGCAGGCTCAATCATCGGTGGCATCCGCGAGACACAGGAGATGCTCGACTTCTGTGGCGAGCACAACGTCACCGCCGATATCGAGATGATCGGAGCCCACGAGATCGACCAGGCCTACGACCGTTTGCTGAAGAATGACGTGAAATACCGCTTCGTGGTCGACATAGCCTCGCTGAAATAAACAGTGGCCTTGTCGCCAAGCGCAAAGTGAGGGATGCATGGCGCGTGCCGTGCATCCCTCATTGTTGTCACAATGGTCGAAGGGTTGGGCTACCCAGGGCGTCGGCGTAATAGAACGGAAACAGGCTAATCGGCTGGCTCGCAGGGAGGTTGGCTGCCCTCATCCGTGTTGTTGAGCTGCTCTCGCTGCAGCCGTTCCAACTCGGCGCGTGTCCGGGCAATCATCGCCGCGATAAAATTCCGTGCACATTCCTGGCGTTCCTTCGATAACTCCTGGACTCGCAGGTTGAGAAAGGGAACGTCGTCTTCAAACCAGCGCAGCGTCCGTTGTACCTTGGCGATCCGTAATTCATGAGTCAGCATCCGCTTCCCCCAGTTCACCAGCTTGCGCAGAAGGATGGAACGGCGCAAGTCCACAGGAAGGTTCCGGGAATTGGAGTTGTGCTTGGAATTACTGCAGAGAGCCGGATTCCGCGAGCCGGTCTTTGGTTCTCGGGAATTCCTCTTCCATCCGATCGTCAAGCCATTCTTCCAGCTGTTTCTGCAGCGTTTTCGGCATCTCCTGGAAGCGGAGTCCGGCAAGGCCCTTAAAATCGGCCCAGGCAACTTCGGCTGCGGCCTCGATCTGAATGCTGCTCCCCGGCAAAGAAAACTTCAGCGTTGGCGTGGCGCCCTTGGGAAGTGCCTCGCGCAGCAAAAGCGCAATGCCGCCTTCGCTGATATTGGTGCTTGTGGCGGTCAGACTTTTACCGTCGAGGACTACCTTCACCTCGATTTTCACCGGCTGGCGGAAGTATCGCCGCCGCTCTTTCAACATGAAATTCAGTGCGGCGTGAAAGCAGCGGGATGCGTTCAGGGTGCTGATGGGTTTCTGCAGAACGAAATTCGCGCCCATGCCAAACGCTTCCTGCGTGGTAGTGCGTTTGCCGTTCAGAACCGCGAACGCGACCGAGCTCTTGTTGCTTGGGGTGTTCCGCAAGCCTTGCAACAAGGCCAGACCCCCGGTCAGATCATCGCAGTCGACGATGACCGCGTCGAACTTGTCGGAAATCAGAATGTTAGAACCCGCCCGCGCATCGTGGCAAACCTCCACATCGATCGAGAGTTTTTCCAGGGTCGGCCGGATAACCCGCAATAGTTCCGGGTCTTGGCTCAGGAGGAGTGACTCCAACGTCATGCTCCGATTTTAGGAGGCGACAGGAGATTCGGGATAGTGACCAAGGTGATGGGTCCTACGTCGTTGTAAAGTTTTTCAACTGAACCAGATGTTGTGCAGGATTGTCCGATCCCAAGCAACCAGAGTACAAATGAATTCCCAGCAAAAATGCCTGAGATTGCTTATCTTTCGCTCGGTTCGAACGTCGGGAATCGCGAAGGTCAACTGCGCGAGGCGATCCGGCGGCTCGAATCCGTCGGGCGCGTCCGCCTGGTTTCCTCTATTTACGAAACAGAACCAGTCGAATTCGCCGCTCAACCTTGGTTTCTGAACTGCGTGGTCGCGCTCGAAACTTCTTTCACACCCGCGGACGTCATGCAGCAGTTGCTTGCCATTGAAGAAGCGATGGGGCGCGAAAGGATGCAGAAGAAAGGTCCTCGCACCATCGACCTCGACATTCTGCTATTTGGAAGCGAGGTCGTGAACACCGCCGACCTGGCAATTCCACATCCCGCCATGGAGAAGCGCCGGTTCGTGCTTCAGCCGCTCGCCGAGATCGCCGCCGAAGCAAGACATCCGCTGTCAGGCAAAAGTGTGCGGGATCTGCTCAAAGATTTAGCGCCCGGACAATCAGTCCGCCGCTGGAAAGAAGCATCGGGTCAACGACTAACGACCAGCGACTAACGACCCTTCACGGAAGAATAATTCTGCTGTCTGACTCCTGCGGCGCAAGCAACGCGGATTCTCTCTCCGGAAACTGGGCAAACAGAAATTCCACGAATGCTTTGGATTTCGGACGCCCCGATGTTCTTCCATGGGCCAGCCGCACAAGAAACGCCAGAGCCTTGAGAACATCAGACTCGCGCAGACTTGAATAGCCCATGTGCTTTTGCTCCGCCTCGCGATACGCCTTCACCATGGTCTCGACTTCGGCCGCGATCCGCCGTTGCGAATCGCTCGTCAGCGGCTGTTCATAGTGGAGCCCGGAGTTGATCCGGCGTTCGTAACTTTTGGCCAGCATGGTGAGCGAGGCGATCAGGTCCTGGTCATGTACGCCACGGTCGCCCCGCGCAGCCTTTGCCAGCGCGTAGGTCAGACCCATCAGCAGATGTTCCTTCTCGTACATGAACTGGTCCGGGACTTCGATCTGCAACAACAGTCCCGCCGGGTCGATTTGGTCCGCCGGGCGCGGCTTTTCGTGTTCACGCGCCTGCTGCAGGTAGGGACAATCGCTGGGGCAGTCGAGAGTGACTTCGCGCTGCTCGCCACAGCACTGTGGGCAGATTCGTCCGTGCACTGCTGGGCAAAAGCGCTTTTCTTTCCGGATTTCACAGATAACGCAGCTCAATGATGACTCCCGTAAACATTATGGCATCCGCAGGGCGTAGCCCGCCTGGAGTGATTCCAGATTGCAGATTGGAGATTGCAGACTGATCTCGCGATGTGGCTTGGTGCGAAATCTGAATCTGAAATCCTGGTGCCGGCCTCATCCGCGTGAACAGCCCGTTTTGGCATCCCGACCCCGGCCGAACCCTGTAAAAATGCACCTCCGAGCGTTTACAAACGATAAAACCCCCGTAAAATAAGTGTTTTTCCACAGCCCCAACGGTATAAGATAAGCCCCGCACCGGAATTAAAACGATTTTTCTAAGGAGGTAGTATGGCTGCTGGTCTGACCAAAACCCAATTGATTCGGCAACTCGCCGAAAAGACTGAAATCCCCAACAAAACCGCGGCGGCATTCCTCGAGAACCTCGCCGACACTGCCATCAAAGAAACCAAGAAGAATGGCATCTTCGTTGTCCCCGGACTGGGCCGCCTGGTGAAGGCGCACCGCAAAGCCCGCACCGGACGCAATCCGCAGACCGGCGAGCCGATCCAGATCAAGGCAAAGACCGTGGTGAAGTTCCGCGTGGCCAAAGCCGCGAAGGACGCGATCGCGCCCAAGAAGTAAGTTGAGTCCTGTTTAGACTCGAAGGCCGGCCCTGTGCCGGCCTTTCGATTTTCCATTCACCTAGCGACAGCCGCCGCGGTCTGCCGTGAGCGAAGTCGAACGGGCTGTGCGGCGAAGTGAGTTGCTCAGGCCGAGGTTGAACCATATGCGACACTATCGCCATGCTCAACTGGCTCGTCATCGGCATCGGCGACATCACCACCAAGCGCGTCATCCCGGCAATTCAATCTGAGTCGCGAAGCCGCCTCTACGGCCTGGTTACCCGTGATCCCGCCAAAGCCGCGCCATATCCGACGCGGACATTTGCCACGCTCGACGAAGCCCTCGGGGATCCGCAGGTCCAGGCTGTCTACGTCGGAACGCCAGTGTTTCTTCATGCTTCCCAGACGATTCAGGCTCTGCGCGCAGGGAAGCACGTGCTCTGCGAAAAGCCCATGGCGATGAACGAGCCGGAGGCGCGCAACATGGTGGCTGAGGCGGAGAAGAGCGACAAACGGTTTGGAGTCGCGTACTATCGCCGCCTATATCCGAAGGTTCTTCGCGCGAAGCAGCTGATCGAATCCGGTGTGATCGGCAAACCGGTGTTCGCTGAGCTGACCAACCACATGTGGTTTGACGGAATAGGTGCACCGGGAGAGCGCAGCTGGCTCTTCGATCCTGCGAAGGCTGGAGGAGGGCCGCTCCTCGATATCGCATCTCATCGCATCGATGTCTTGAATTTTTTGTTTGGCAAGCCGCTCCGAGTTGCCGGTCAGCTCTCGAATGTAGTGCAGCATTATGCGGTCGAAGACAACGCGACGGTGATGATCGAGTATGAAAACGGTGTGCGTGGCATCGTCGATGTACGCTGGCATTCGAAGATCCGACGCGACGAGTGTCGCATCCGCGGCACCGAAGGCGAAATCGCGATGTCGCCGCTCAATGGCCCGGATCTTATCTATCCCGGCAGGAGCGAGAGCCTGCCGGCACATCCCAACTTGCACTACCCTCTAATCGAAAACTTTGTGGATGCAGTCGAGGGCAAAGCGACGCTGGCCGCCAGGGGAGCCGATGCCTACCTGACAGACTGGGTAACGCAGCAAGCGCGACGCTAGTCCGCAAATCCCCACCTCTGGCAAAATCGGTCAAAAATGATGCCCCCCAAGTTCGGTTTTTCGGAAGCTGAAAATCGCAACCTTAACCGGTGGACAATCCGGATTCTGCCGATCCCTTTGGGATAAGATCAAAGCTTATGACAACGACCCCAACCGTGCCTGAAACGGGCGCCAGTCCGGCTCCGGAGTCGCGCCCTTCTAACTTCCTGCGCGAGCGGATCGCCGAAGATCTGAAAACCAACAAGTACAACGGACGTGTGCAGACCCGATTTCCTCCTGAGCCCAACGGCTATCTGCACATCGGCCATGCCAAGGCGATCTGCATCGATTTCGGGCTGGCGGACGAGTTCGGCGGGCATACCAACCTGCGCTTCGACGACACGAATCCCGAGAAGGAAGATGTTGAGTACGTCGAGTCGATCCAGGAAGACATTCAGTGGCTCGGTTTCCACTGGGACGGGTTGTTCTATGCTTCAGACTATTTTGAGCAGCTCTATCAGTGGGCGATCAAGCTGATCAAAGATGGCAAGGCTTACGTTGACGATCTCACGGCAGAACAGATTCGAGAATATCGCGGCACGCTGACTGAACCGGGGAAAGAGAGCCCTTACCGCAACCGTTCGGTGGAAGCGAACCTGGACTTATTTGAACGCATGCGCAAAGGCGAGTTTCCCGACGGGACGCGGGTTCTGCGCGCGAAGATCGACATGGCCTCGCCGAACTTCAACATGCGCGACCCGGTCATGTACCGCATTCTGCACGCCGAGCATCACCGGACCGGAAACAAGTGGCCCATCTATCCGATGTACGATTTCGCGCACGGCCAGTCGGATTCGCTGGAACAGGTCACCCACTCGATGTGCTCGCTGGAATTCGCCGATCACCAGCCGCTTTATCAGTGGTTCATCGAGCAGCTGGGAATTTTTCCCTCGCAGCAGATCGAATTCGATCGCCTCAGTCTGACCTACACGCTCATGTCGAAGCGCAAGCTGCGCCAGTTGGTCGAGCAGGGCACTGTGCGCGGCTGGGACGATCCCCGGATGCCTACGCTCTCCGGCCTCCGCCGCCGCGGCTACACGCCCGAGGCGATTCGGAATTTCGTCGCGGCGGTGGGAGTTTCGCGTACGAACGGAATGGTTGAGCTCGCGATGCTCGAACACTTCCTGCGCGAAGACCTGAACAAGCGTGCGCCTCGAGTCATGGCTGTGCTGCGTCCGCTGAAAGTTGTGATCGACAACTATCCCGAGGGTCAAGTCGAAGAGATGGATGCGCAGAACAATCCGGAAGACGAGACCGCTGGCTCTCGCAAAGTACCATTCTCGCGCGAGCTCTATATCGAGCACGACGACTTCCGCGAAGTGCCTCCACCAAAATACTTTCGGCTGTCCCCGGGAAAGGAAGTTCGCCTGCGCTACGGCTACTTCATCACCGCGAAGAACGTGGTGAAGAACGACAAGGGTGAGGTGGTTGAAGTGCACTGCACCTACGATCCTGCAACGCGCGGCGGCAACGCACCCGATGGACGCAAGGTGAAATCGACAATCCACTGGGTTTCGGCAAAGCACGCCGTCGATGCTGAGGTGCGTGTGTACGAAAACCTCTTCACCAAAGAGAATCTTGCTGACCTGGAAGAAGGCCAGGACCCGCTCGATTATCTCAACCCGAATTCGCTCGAAGTGATCGCGCACGCGAAGCTCGAGCCGTCGCTGGCCAATGCGTCGCCGGGCAGCCGCAGTCAGTTCGAGCGTTTGGGCTATTTCTGCGCAGACCCCGAGTCGAAATCTGGGGCGCCGGTGTTCAATCGTACGGTCGCGTTGAAGGATACCTGGGCCAAGGTGGAGAGGAAGCAGGGGAAATAGTTCCAACCGCCCATCCGGTCTCGAGAAACTTCGCCGGGGAATCTGAGATACCGGTCACCTCTGAAGTATGCTTGCCCCGGCCGTTTCGCTGTGCCCGCCGACTCAGAGCGATTCAAAACCTAGGGGAACTTGGGACCGCCTGCGTTCGCCCGGCACCACGGGTGTGAGATCCGTTAACACCACTTAGCGCAGTTCTATATGACCACTTGCTGAGCATTTCCCTTGTACAATCCAAGCGCCCGAGTGAATTTTATGAACGTGCATCCATACATTCTTGCCACTTTTTTTGAATTCTCGCGCACTGCCGTCTCGATGTGCGGCGCCGGCCTCGTGATCCTCATCATCGGGCTGATGGCCGCAAGGTCCGATCTCGCCCATGCAGGCGGTCTGGAGAAGATCGTGGCCCTGGGCAATTTGTGTTTTGCCATTCCCTTGGCGGTGTTCGGCGCGGAACATCTGTCAGCGGCGGCATTCATCAAAGACGGCGTGCCCTCCTACATGCCGTGGCACTTGTTCTGGGCGTATTTCGTTGGCTTTGCGCTGATCGCTGCGTCGTTAAGCATTGCGACAAAAGTTCAGGTGCGCTGGTCCGGCCTGTTGTTCGGGATCATGATGTTTCTTTTCGTCGCGATGTTGCATTTTCCGGGTGCTCTAGCCAAGCCACATGAGCGGATTCCTTGGACGATCGTGTTCCGCGAGATGTCATTCGGCGGCGCTGCCTGGGTTCTTGCGGGAAGTGCCATGGGTGGATCGCGAGGTAAGGTCCTGATTGCGGTAGGGCGCGTGTTGATCGCGATCGCAGCCATCTTGTTCGGGGTGGAACACTTTCTGCATCCGCTGGGTCTCCCCGGAGTGCCACTGGAAAAGCAGATGCCCGCATGGGTTCCCGCGCGTGTGGTGATTGACTATTTCACGGGGGGATTTCTCATAGTTGCGGGAATCTGCTTTTTGCTGCGACGCAAGATTCGGATGATGGCGACTGATCTCGCCGCCTGGATTTTACTGAACGTGATCTGTATCTACGGGCCCGTCCTGATTACGGGACTGCTGAACCCGAGCCCTGCGGTGAAGGTGGAGGGGCTCAACTACTTTGCAGACACGCTGCTGTTCGCTGGAGTGATTCTTTCGCTCGCCAGCGCGACGACACTCACTGCTCGGCAGTGAATACCAGAAAGTAGTCCATGTCGTCCTTCACGAAATCGTATTGCCCGGACAACCGGTAGCCCGCCTCTTGCGCTTCCCGGATTACCACATCTTTCGCAACTCCGTGGTTTTCTCCATTTCCATTGCGGTCAATAATCCCAACTTTGGCTCCCGTGCGCAGCGAAGTGCGCAAGTTCCGCAACAGCTCCACCGGATGCGCCACCTCATGGTAAGTCTTCAGCATCAGCACTGCATCCACCGAATTCGCGGGCAACATCGGATCATCCGGCTTGCTCAAAATTGTCTTCACATTCCTCAGCTTCTCTTTCTCCACGCGCTGCTCGATATACTTCGTTGCCTCAGGATTGATGTCAACCGCGTACACCGCGCCCGTCCCTACTCGCTTAGCGGCCCTCACCGTAAACCATCCCGACCCGGCCCCGATATCGGCCACGCTCTTACCCGCGTGAATGCTCAGAGTATCCATGACGCGATCGATCTGAAGCCGCTTGTCACGTCCCGCCGACTCGAAAACCGACAGGTCTCCCGTATATGGCTCACTGGTCTTGCGCTGTTGTTCAACGGCTGCCGGGCTGGCGCCGGGAGGCACACTTTGGGCGCCAAGGCCCAAGCTGCACGCTAAAAAGAAAACAAGTCGAAGAATCACGGGCAAGCCCTTGCTGGTTCGCCGCAACTCATCCCTACACGTCATAGACTCTCCTTTTGCGCCCAAGTGAGCAAAGCTTGCCACGCTTTTGACTGACGTCTCTGACCCGCTTAAAATCAATGTTAGAGCCGGCGTCTCGGATTCGATTCGAGAACCGAGCCAGGAGGCAGACTTATGGGGTCAAAACTAGGATTGCCGGAGATCATTCTCATTGTCGGCATTGCGCTACTCTTGTTCGGGCCCAGCAAGTTCGCCTCGCTGGGAAAAGGCCTCGGAGAAGGACTGCGAAATTTTAAGTCCGCGATGAAAGAGGGTGAGGAAGGCTCGAAGAAAAACAACGAAGAAACGAAGTCCTGATCACTCCTCAAATCGAAATTTTAGACCCTGTAGCAGCCGATACACGAGCGCCACCGGTAAGCCCACCACGTTGCTGTACTCTCCCTCAATTCGAGGAATCCACCGCGACGCCCTGCCTTGGATCGCATACGCTCCCGCCTTGTCCATCGGTTCTCCCGTCGCAACGTACTGAAGAATCTCGTGATCCGGGATGTCACTCATCGTCACCAGGGTGGTCCGGGAGGAAGTTCGCACTTGGAGATTCTGTTCTCTGCACTCGTCCGCGCCGGAGACCGTGAGGCTAGGGACTCGCGGCTCGCGACTGGCGACTGATGCCGCCATGCACACACCAGTGATCACTTCATGGGTTCGGCCCGCCAGCATCCGCAACATGCGAGCGGCATCAGCCGCATCCGCAGGCTTCCCCAGCATCGTTCCATCCACGACAACCACCGTGTCAGCCCCAAGCACAAGATCCTGTGGGTGCGTCCGCCAGACCTTGAGCGCTTTTTCCCGAGCCAGCCGCTCGGCACAGTCGCGAGCCCTCTCGCCCGGCAGAGGAGTTTCGTCCACATCCGCCGGCTGCACGGTAAATGCAATCGCCGCATTGCGCAGGAGTTCCTGACGTCGCGAAGAAGCCGAAGCGAGAACGAGCATGATGAGGATCGATTCTACCGAAATGTAGTTGGGTGCCCCAGGTCTCGCCGAATTTGCCAGGTGGGGATTTCACTAGCGATGCAACTCGGCGATCAGCTCAATCCGATTCCCGAACGGATCGGCCACGTAACAGCGCTCAACTCCCGGGATGCTGTCGTCCTTCTTCACCTCGACCCGGGCGTCCCGCAGTCGCGCAACCAACCCGTGATAATCAAAGCATCGCAGCGCAGGATGCGCCTTCCGCGCCGGCCGAAAGTCCTCTTCAACCCCAAGATGAATCTGCACCCGCCCGCCCTCAAACCAGCATCCACCCCGTTTCGCCAACTCAGCCGGTTTCGCCACTTCCTTCATTCCGAGCAATTGCCCATAGAATGCCCGCGCACGATCCTCTCCACCCGCAGGCAGGGCCAGTTGCACATGATCAATCGCGCTGAATGGATACATTCCCATAAGAAAACAAGAGTGGGTGTCCCAGTTCTGGCCGAGGTTGCCAGAAGTGGGGATTTCGACTGAGTTGGTCAGGATCAATGTTGCCGAGCTTTTCACCACCCACTACCGGCTTCCCACGCTACCGCGGCAAGCCTCCATCAGTTTGGCCGAGTCATACCCAACCCCGTCCTTAAACACTGTCTCCACATTCTCGATGTCTTCAATCTTCTTCGATGGATCCCCCTTAATCACCACCAGATCCGCCTGCTTCCCCGCGGCGACAGTCCCGATCCGATCCAAGTCCCCCAGATACTGCGCGCCGTTGTACGTCGCAATGTGAATCGCTTCCAGAGGCGTGAAACCCGCATCGACCAGCAGCTCTACTTCGCGCTGATCCCCGAACCCTGCGATTACGCCCCCCATTCCCGTCGGATCCAGTCCCGCCAACAGCAGGCCGCCTGCCTTCGAGAATGCATACTCAAACTCCAGCTCCTTCTTGAAGGCGGCCGGAAGTGGCGACTGCTCGCTTCCGAAGTTTCTCTTCAAAAAGGCCGCATCGCTGTACCGCAAACGATTCGCAAGCCAGGCGTTGGTTGCGTCCGCCGTCATCGCATCCGTCACACGTTTTTGTACGGTCGGCCTTCCTGAAAAGCTTCCCATTTCAAACACGGGCAGCGTCGAAGTCATTGCCACATGATGCTGCACCAGGTATTGAATCGTGTCATGCAGAGGCCCGGAATTCACCTCCAGCCTCGCCATGACCACCGGATCCTCCGGCTTTTCCGGACACTCATCCGGCTTCTTGCCGGAAAGAAACTCGGTGTCGACGAACAACCCGTGTTCCAGATCGTCGATGCCAAGATCCGCCGCCTCCCGAAAAGTCACCGCACACAAATGTCCGGTCACTTTGGCGCCACGCTTGTGCGCCGCGTCAATTGCGGCCTTCAGCTCGGCGCGCGTAATGAACATGTACGCCTTGAAGTTGTCGACGCCCTCATCCAGCCAGTAATTCACCGTCTTCACGGCATCCTCGGGCCCCGTCAACTGATGCAACTGCAACGCCCACGAACCCTTTCCTTCAAGGTACGGTCCCGTAACATGAATTTTGGGACCCGGAATCTGTCCGGCATCAACCGACTTTTTCAACTCCAGATCCGTATAAGGCTCAAGCGACCCGGTGGTCCGAATCGTAGTCACTCCCGCCGCGAGATAAAGCCGCGGAAAACTGTACGCCATCTCTCCAAACACGCCGCGCCCCACCGGATAGAACATGTGATCGTGCATGCCCACCAGCCCGGGAATGATGGTGTACCCACACAGATCGACCACCTGCGCATCGTTCGGCACTCTCGCCGCGGAGGACTCCCCCATCGACTCAATCTTCCCTTTGCTGATGAGGATCGTCTGATCCTCGCGCGCCGCGGCTCCCGTACCGTCGATCACACGCACATGCGTGAGGGCGACAACTGCAGCGTCGACTTTCACAAACTGCCGGACTTCAGGCGACAAAGTTTGCGCGAAGAGCGAGCAAGAACCCAATAGAAAGAGAGCGAGAGCATTTCGCATGATGTCCCCAAGGGCCGCAATTGATGTGTGCCCCGCAGGGGCACCTGAAAGTAGACCGCCGGTTCACTGGCGGGTGAAGCTAAGAACTCGGACTGCGTCCCGGATGGGACACTTGAACCTGCTTGCGGAAAGCAGAAACAATCACACCTACCCCGCAAATGCAGAATTTCAGAACCAGGTCCCCGCCCGATACGCCCGGTACTCGTCCCCAAATGCGGCCTCGAGCACCGCGGATTCCTTCCTAGCCCGCCATAGCTGCAAGGGAATCAGCAGTACAAATATCAGCAGCCACATGGGCTTTCCGAACACCAAGATACCGCCCGCAACTACCATTGACCCGAATAGGTAAATCGGATTGCGAATCTTCGAATACAATCCGCGCGTGACGAGTTGCCGTGCCTCTGCCTGCACCGCAAACGACGCCCCCAGCTGAAACCGCGCAACCGTCCAAAAAACAAATCCCACCAGGATCAAAGCGATACCGATCATGCGGATCGGAGTCCAGGCATCCGGAGGATGCTCCCAGAGCAAACCCAACATGCCTCCCCCGACTACCAGTGTCAACATAAGATGCTTTCCAATCATGGTTGCGGCTCGGGAAGCGAGACTAAATCAGAAGGGCGGCTGCCGCAAGGTCGTGCCGGGAATCAAAGGCCGGCCCGAATGGTTCAACGTTCCGGCGCAACAGCACCTCGCGATCGGATCATGATCAGGCTCACCGGCATCGCTTGAGTTGCGCCTAACAGCACAGGGCACCGCGTGGTATCAAGCTCACCTGCTAAAATCAATGTTTACCGCGCTCTCATGGACTCCCAGCACATCCGCAATTTCGCGATCATCGCGCACATCGACCACGGCAAGTCCACGCTGGCCGACCGCCTGCTGGAACTCACGGGTTCGCTGACCGCGCGCGAGATGCAGGCCCAGGTGCTCGATTCCATGGACCTCGAGCGCGAACGCGGCATCACCATCAAGGCCCACGCCGTTCGCATGATGTACACCGCGCAGAACCGCGAAACCTATCAGCTCAACCTGATCGACACCCCCGGTCACGTAGATTTCTCGTATGAAGTTTCACGTTCGCTAGCCTCATGCGAGGGCGCGCTCCTGATTGTCGATGCCTCCCAAGGCGTGGAAGCACAAACGCTGGCGAATTCCTATTTGGCGATCAATCACGGCCTGGAAATCATCCCCGTCATCAACAAAATCGATCTCCAATCCGCCGACATCCCGCGCACGAAAGAAATGATCGAAAGCGCTGTCGGCCTCGACGCCTCCGACGCCGTCCTCATCAGCGCTAAAACCGGGCAAGGCGTCCCCGACGTCCTCGAAGCAATCGTCAAACGGATCCCGCCGCCGAAGGGCTCTCCCGACAACCAGCTTCAAGCCTTGATCTTCGATTCCTGGTTCGACGCCTACCGCGGCGTAATCGTGCTAACCCGTATCTTCCAAGGCACCCTCCGCAAGGGCCAGAAAATCCGCCTATGGTCAAACAATCGTGTCTTCGACGTTGAAGCCCTGGGCGTCCTGACGCCCAAGCCCGTCGACATCGACGAACTCAAAGCTGGAGAGGCCGGATTCCTCATCGCCAACATCAAGAACGTCGCCGACACCAAAATCGGCGATACCATCACCGACAACGCCGATCCCGCCATCGAGCCTCTGCCCGGTTTCGAAGAAATCAAGCCTATGGTTTTCGCGGGCTTGTACACGGTTGACGCCCACGAACACACGCAACTGCGCGAAGCCCTCGAAAAACTCCGCCTGAACGATTCCTCTTTCTTTTTCGAACCCGAAAGCTCAGCCGCCCTGGGGTTTGGCTTTCGTTGCGGATTCCTGGGCCTCCTGCACATGGAAATCATCCAGGAGCGCCTGGAACGCGAGTTCGGACTCGAGCTGATCACGACAGCCCCCGGCGTGCGCTACAACATCACGATGACGGACGGCTCGTTGCTGGAGGTCGACAATCCTTCGCGCTGGCCAAATCCAGCCGCGATCGCGAAGGTTGAGGAACCGGTCATTCTCGCGACCATTCTCACCGCCGAAGAATATGTCGGCGGAATTCTCGCCTTGGTGGAAGAAAAGCGCGGCAAGCAGAAGACCTTCGAATACGTTGGCTCAACTCGCGTGATGCTGCACTACGAACTGCCGCTGAACGAAATCGTCCTCGACTTCTACGACCGCCTGAAATCCGTTTCCCGCGGATACGCCTCGCTCGATTACCATCTTGCCGGCTATTGGGATTCGCCGATGGTCAAGCTCGACATCTTAGTCGCTGGCGACCCCGTTGATGCCCTCTCGATCATCGTCCATCGCGATTTCGCCTACGAGCGTGGCAAAGCTCTGGTCTCGAAAATGCGCGAACTGATCCCACGCCAGATGTTCGAAGTTCCGATTCAAGCCTCGATCGGCGCCAAGATCATCGCCCGCGAGACCGTCCATGCCATGCGCAAGAATGTCCTGGCGAAGTGCTACGGCGGCGACATCACGAGAAAACGTAAGTTGCTGGAGAAGCAGAAGGAAGGCAAAAAGCGTATGAAGCGGATAGGCCGGGTAGACATCCCCCAGGAAGCCTTCCTCGCAGTCCTGAAAGTAGGCGAAGGCAGCGATTAAGTCCGTGTAGGGACGGACGCATTCGTCCGTCCCACGGGCAAAGCCCGCCACCGACCGCTTCGATCCAGGGCCGCGGCGGCGCCTCCTGAAACCCCCACTTTAGAATCCGGAGGGTGCGCCAGGTTCCGATCTACGGTTTAGCAAAATGAATTGCCGCTATCGGTATTTTTGCTTGGCGTCCGGCCCATAACCTTTCGCAATGACGCGAAAATCCGCGCGAAAAACGAAGGTGCTAGACCCCCAAAATGTGCAAATCTCGAAAGCGGAACGATTTTCCGGTAACTCCGGCTCGGCCCTGTATTAATGCGGCGTGAATTGCATAACTGATTACTATTCAGGAATTTAACGGCACATTCGGGCCGGGATTGCAACCGACCGATCGGTCTTTTCTAGAAGTAATTCGGAAACTCGTTTTCACTTCCACAAGCTTTTCCACAGGCAAACCTTCTTGAGGATCAATCTTGCAAACCAAAGTTCCTACAGTACTTATCCCCTCGGCCCTACAGTAATCCCTGTAGCCAATCGACTATTCCTCACCGGCTATCCCGCCCTCAGCCAACGACTCAAATCGGGTGCAGTGTTTCAGGAAGGCCATTTTCACCCGGCCGATGGGACCGTTGCGCTGCTTGGCAATAATGATCTCGGCCCGGCCCTGTAATTCCGGATCATCCTGCTTGTAAACTTCCTCGCGGAAGATAAACATCACCAAGTCCGCATCCTGCTCGATGGAGCCCGACTCGCGCAGATCCGCCAACTGCGGGCGATGATCCCCCCCGCGGCTCTCCGGTGCGCGGCTCAACTGCGACAGTGCGATCACCGGCACGCTTAACTCCTTAGCCAATGCTTTGAGCCCGCGCGAAATCGCCGACACTTCCTGGGTACGATTCTCAAACCGCTTGCCGCCACCAGACATCAGCTGCAAATAATCGACGATGATTAGATCCAGCCGCCCCTGCGACTGCTTCAGCCGACGCGCCTTGGCGCGCATCTCGCTGAGAGAAATTCCCGGCGTGTCGTCGATAAAAATCGGGGCATGCGCGAGCTGCTCCATCGCCCGCACGACTTTCTTGGTGTCGTCCTGCCACAGCGACCCCGTCCGCATCTTGTGCGCGTCAACCCGTGCCTGCGAACACAACAAACGCATCAGCAGCGCCTCGCGCGACATTTCCAGCGAGAAAACTCCCACGACCTGCTGATCCTCAATCGCCGCGTTCTCCGCAATATTCATCACGAAAGCCGTTTTGCCCATCGAAGGCCGCGCCGCAATGATCACCAGATCGGAGCGTTGCAGGCCACTGGTCATTTCATCCAGATCGTTATAGTGAGTCTCCAGCCCGGTGATCCGCTGCCCGCGCTGCAGCAGCTCATCCACCGATCCGATACTCTCCCGGACGATCTCCTGGATCCCCATGAACCCGCGGCCAATACGCTTTTCCGAAAGCTGAAAGATCGCCGCCTCGGCATCGCTGAGCACATCTTCCGCAGCGTCCGTCTGGTCGGAAGCTCGCGCAATCGCCGCACTCGCTGCCGCAATCAGCCCGCGCAGCAAGGCCTTGTCGCGCACGATCTTGACGTAGTGCTCAATCGAAGGCCGTTCCGGAACGCCCTCGACCAGACTTGACACATACGCCACGTCGCCAATCGCCTGCAGCTCTTTATGCCGTTCGAGCTCCTCGATCAGCGTGATCATGTCGATCGGCCGCGATGACTCCGCTAGATCCACCATGCGCGCATAAATCCGGCGGTGCGAGTCGAGTGAAAAATCCTCGACGCGAAGGTGCTCCGCCGCCTGGTTATACGCAAAGTTGTCGAGCAGGATCGCGCCCAGAATCGAGCGCTCCGCATCCACATTAGCCGGAAGCGTGCTGATCGTGTAATCAGAAGTCGCCAAGGATTCGTCCTACTGAAATTTAATTTCGCAGAGCGGACACTAAACTGCCGCGCCTTGTGAATGCGATGTGCATCCTCTGGAAATCTCCATTGAAATCAAAAAAAGTTGGCACCAGCACATGTGAGGACGGACGCATTCGTCCCGTCCCGCGATGGCGGAGCCGAGTCCTGATCTCATGCGAGTGTAGGCGAATAAAAAACGAATATCAATAGCCGGATTGTGATCCGTGCAGATCCACAGCCGGGAAGTTCGCAATCGCCCTCCGGTTGGCCCGCCGGCTGGTTGACCCGAACCGTTTCCCTGATTGCGAAAGACCCCTGCCTGTACTCAGCTCACACGCCGGCGGCGCAGTCTGAACTCACGCCCCGGCTTCGCCCCTTCATGCCGGAACTGGATACCCTGCGCGGACTTGCAGTGCCTGGCGTGATGTGCCTGCATGCGTTCTTCTGGCAATACGCTTGGTACTCCTTTGGCCGATGGGGCCGCATCCTCCTGAACTTCACGCGTCCGGGTTGGATCGGCTTCAATCTTTTCTTCGTCCTCTCCGGATTTCTGATTACGGGCATCCTGCTCGATTCGAGGACTCGTCCTGATTACTACCGCCGCTTTTATACCCGCCGGGCCCTGCGCATTCTGCCCGCTTATTATCTGTTGCGGTTCTGTCTGCGCGTGCTCAGAAGTTGGTCACCCGCCACCCCCGGCGCTCACAAACCGCATTCCGACTAAATGGAAATGACGGTTGGGAAGGAATCCATTGAGGTGCGTAATGTTGAAAGATCCGGTCACACATGCGGAATGCGAGTAAATGATCGCGGTACTTCGAGGAGAAATCTTTGCGGCTCAAAGATTGTCTGGTTCCACGACTCGTCGGAACGACACCCGATGCAGCATTTTCCAAAGTCACAGGCGCCGACAGCCGAATGGCCCTAGAACCCGCCCTGTACCGGGCTCGCTCTAAATGAAGCGCATGGGCAATTTCCTCTAAAAACTAGAATGCGGCCCGGGGCCAGCCACCCCGGACCGCACTGTTCGTGTGTTCCTGACCTGCCATTGTCACCGCAGGAGGCGGCGCAATGAAGACTTCTGCCCGACAGCGCCCGCCCATGCGAGTACCGTTTTGCGAAGCCCAGCCACCGAATCGCCGTCCTGCGACGGCAATTCGGAACTTTGCGGTGGCCAGCAGCCTTTCTTTTGCTCCGAAGAGCAGAAGGGGGAGGAGGCCGCAAGCCCGGGCAACCAGTTCGCGCAAGCGCGGTTTCTGGAAGTTTCCCCCCGGCCATTCACTCTCGAGAATCGCCGGTTACCGCCGGCTCTGCCGCAATCAACCGGCCCAGCCAGGAACTCTCACGTTTCGCTTCACACACTCTCCGTCACTTCGTCGCACCTCGCAATACAAAAAGCGATTTGCACTGTGAAGAAACTGTGGACGATGAGACTTCCTTGTGGAAGCATGAGGAAATCTAAGCCACAATTTGGGCGAACGTGTTCGACTGCAAATGCTTTCAATAACTTACACGTAGTCCAAGAAAAAACTTAGGATGAATCGCCGATGTGGGAAAGTCGAGGTAAAGAGTCCATCAACCCGGTATTCTTCTGTCCCCCCTGTGGTGATCTTGTTCCTCAAACAGCGGTGGCGCACGAAGTTTTTGAGGTGGTTACAAGTTCAGCTATGTTGACCTCGTTCTATCCTTATCCGTCTTTCTAATCAGACCGAGCCGGTTGCATAACCATCATTGGAAGAACCGCAATGTTGCGATGGCTAACCACCCTGATCCTGCTGCTCACAAGCTCGGCAACGATTCATGCATACGCGACTCAGCCACAGCATGACAAAGACTTCCGGCGCACGATTCTGAAACAACCGCGGCAGTCCTGCCAACGAATCACCCCACGCCCTAGCTCACGAACGAAGCGGGATGCTCGCCTCTCGAGACCCTGAACTCCGCGACGATCTTGCCCGCTCCATCCTGGACCTGGATCTATCGCGGCAGCGTCGTTTCCACCCCAATCCTGATCGCACTCACGGACGATTGGCGCGCCACCCTGAAGAGCGGAATCGGCGAGACAGGCAATGATTCCGTTTTCAAGCGATCCTTCTCCGCTCGCTGCCTCTCCGAGATCGCTTGCCGGGACAACAAGGCTCCGTTCCCTGGGCCCGAGCGCTAACACAGCCTGGTCGCCGAAGCCATTGCTTATTTACAGGACGAACGCGATCTCTGCGCCCACGATCGCAACCTCCACTGGGGTCCGCGCGACCGCCCACACCACCGATCGGCTAGCCGCTCTTGCGCAACGCCGACAGCTCACCCACCACGAAGCCGACTCAATGCTTCAAGCCATCCCTGCACGGCTCGCCACGGCAACTGACGTCTTTACTCAGGGAGAACGAGATCGTCTGGCAGTCGCCGTAGTTTCGCTAATCCGGCGAAAAGACTTTGATGCTTCAGGATTTACCCCTTGGCTCGCGCGTTTTCAGGGGGCACGACCGCGACGTTTGGACACCCACGACTCCTGAGTCCCCTCGCGCATTTCGAGATCACAATTACCGGCTGCAGGCTCTAACCGTTTGCATCCTCATGGAACCAGACTCGTCCCGCACGCACGGCTACCGCCGGCAAGTCGTCGACATTCTGACGAAGCGCTGAGTCGTCCGGTGGGAAGAAAAAATATTGCGATTGCGCAGGGAGGAAGCCTTTGCTCCGTCCCCCTGCGGTCGGCGATAGGGAAGGCGCAGCATTCTGCACCGGGTCTCAAATATCAGAAACCGCGAAGAGCACGACTCAGTCGTACCCAAGCTTGCAACGTGATGCCTACTCTCGCCGCCAGTACGATCGCTGCCATGAACCACGCCCCCTGTCCGCTTTCGTACACCTTAGTTCGCGGATGGTCAAAGCTAACGCACCAAATCGCGTCGGCCCCTTTGGCCACAATCAATTGACACCTGAGGGGCTGGCATCGGATTTGCACAAGAAACGAGTCGGGGTACTCCCATGCCAACGCTCCTTCAAGACCTCCGTCATGCCTTCCGCATCCTCCGCCGCAGCCCTGGATTCACCGCCGTCTCAGTTGTAACCCTGGCGCTAGCGATCGGAGCCACCACCGCCATCTTCAGCGGGGTCTATGGAGTCCTGCTGCGCCCGCTGCCCTACAACGATCCCGACCGAATCATGGCCATCCACGAAATCAACACGCGTGGCACGTGGTCGCGCCTGGCCGATCCCAACTTCGACGACTTCCGCGATCAGAACCGCACGCTCGAGGCGATCGCGAAATACAGCGCAAACATCACATCCGTTTCCGGCGGGTCTCAACCCACGCGCACCATGGTCGGCGCAGTCACTGCCGAGTTCCTGAGAGTCTTCCGCGTTCAGCCCATCATCGGTCGCGATTTTGTTGCGCCTGACGCGAAGAAGGGCTCCGCTCCTGTTGCCCTCGTTGGCTACGGATACTGGAAGCAGTATCTCGGTTCGTCCTCGGATCTATCCCAGCTTCATCTCAAGATCGACAAAGACATCTTCGCCGTGATCGGCGTTCTTCCGCCCGGTTTCCAATTTCCGGCCGACACTGAGGTTATCGTTCCGGCCGACCGTGATGGCGAAAATCCCAGCCGCAGCTCCCACAACTACGATGCCGTTGCACGCCTCCGCGACAGAGTAACGCCCGAGCAGGCAAATGCCGAAATCAGCACCATAGCCCGCCGGATTCATGACTCCTCGCCTGAGCCGGGCGACTATCTCCTCAAAGACGCAGCGGTCATCCCCCTCCAGGAATCATTGACCGGTAGAGCCCGCCCCGCTCTGCTCATCCTTCTCGGCGCTGTCGGATTCCTCTTGCTGGTCGCCTGCGCGAACGTCGCGAATCTTCTACTTGCGCAAGCCTCCGTCCGGCAACGCGAACTCGCCGTGCGCAGCGCGCTGGGTGCCAGCCGCGGACGCCTGATTCGTCAGTTTCTCACCGAATCGCTCGTCCTCTCCCTTGCCGCGGGCGCGTTGGGAGTTTTGGGAGCAATCTCCGGCATATCGGGACTGATCGCACTCGCTCCACAGGATTTGCCGCGCCTCGATGCCATTTCGATCAACATCCCGGTTCTTATTTTCGCAGTTTTACTCTCCAGCGCAGTTGCAGTCGGACTCGGCATCTCCACCGCCTTACGCGCGACTGGAGGTGACGTCCGTGAAGCTCTAGGCGAAGGCGGCCGCTCGCAATCCGGCTCCCAGCGAACCCAGCGCCTAGCACGGGCCATCGTCGCTGCACAAGTCGCCATCACTCTGGTCCTAGTTGTCGGCGCCGGGTTGCTCGGACGCAGCCTCACGAAAGTTCTCGAAGTCGACCCGGGTTTTCGCGTGGATAAGATCGTCACTATGGACGTCAACCTGCCCTGGCTGGACTGGGCCGACAGTAAGGGCAAGGCCGGCCAGGCCGTCTTCTTTGCGCAGCTCATCGAGCGCGTCAGGCAGATTCCGGGCGTGCACCAGGTCGGCGCTATAAACGGTCTCCCCATGAACGGCGGCATTCCCGACGGTAGCTTCCTGGTCATGACACAAGACGAACTCCCAAAAATCCCCAAGACCCTGGATGAACTCTCTCGGGACTTCGATCTTCTGTTTCAGCGCAAGGATCGCGGCGGGAACGCCGACTTCGGCGTCGCTACCACGGGATATTTCCAGACCCTCGGCATCCCTCTGCTTCGCGGACGCCTGTTCGACGATCGCGACACAGCCGACTCGCCTCACGTCGCGGTAATCAGTGAATCGCTCGCTCGCACTCGCTGGCCCGGCCAAGATCCGATCGGCCTGACTCTTGAATTCGGCAACATGGACGGCGATATTCGCCTGCTGACCATCGTGGGCATCGTCGGCGACGTTCACCAGTACGGCCTGGAAGCCCCGCCCCGCCCGACGGTTTATGTCGATTTGTTCCAGCGTCCCGTGCCCTGGATGACCATCGCCATGCTGACCGACGCCGACACCCAATTCCTAACGACCAGCGCGCGCCGTGTCCTGCAAGACCTGAATCCGGAGATTCCTCCGCGCTTCCGCACGTTCTCGCAGATCTATGCTGCGTCGCTAGGCTCCCGCCGCTTCAATCTTGTCCTGATCGCGATGTTCGGAATTGTCGCTCTGTTACTTGCAACCGCCGGTGTCTTCGGCGTAATGGCCTACTCCGTAAGCCGGCGCACGCGCGAGATCGGAGTCCGTGTCGCCCTGGGCGCGCGCTCCCGCGACGTCCTGATCATGATCCTGAGCCAAGGCATGCGCACGATCGTGATAGGTGTACTGATCGGCTTAGCCGGATCGTTGGCGCTTACGCGGACGCTCTCGTCGCTGTTGTTCGGAGTAAGCGCCACAGATCCGCTCACGTTCGCCGCCGTAGTCGCACTCCTAGTCGCGACCGCCCTGATGGCGTGCTACATCCCCGCCAGGCGTGCCACCAAAGTCGACCCCATGGTGGCCCTGCGCTACGAATGAATTGTCGGGAGGTGAATGCGATTTGTGTAGCTCTGAATTCCTAAATCATTGCTCTCTCGAAAACAGTATTTAGAGTTCACCGAATCACTGTCATCCCGAGCCCGTCGAGGGACCTGGTGTCTTTCCGATGGCGGGCACTGGAATTGCCGGACCATTGAGAGGCCCTCGTGGTGATCGCTCTTTACTGCTGTGTCTTCAAATCAACCCCGCCCGCACCCGCCGCAAGAAATCCTCTCCCTCAGCTTTCGCCCGAGCCAGTGTCTTCGGCTCGTTCCGAAACTCCAGCGCAGCCTCCTGCAGAAATAACTCGACCGCATCCTTAGGCTTGAATCCCTGCGAAACCAGTTTCCGCATGCGCGCTGTAAAACTCTCGTCGTCTTCAATCATCCCGAGCCGCGTCAGATGATCCGCGCACATGTGTTCACGAAACTTGGCCGCTGCCAACCGGTCATAGGCCATGCGTGCATCCGCATCGCTCAGCAACGTGGGCAGCGGAGAATTCCACTCGCACTGGGAGCAGGTCCAGCCCTGAAATGTCCGGTTAGAAGTCCAGATCAATTCTCTGGCAGTCTTCTGCTGAAGCGGTCGACGATCTTCACTGCCATTCACTCAGCCACTCCCGCACGAGCGACTCCGGTGGCCCTGGGACGTTGCCGATATCCTAACCCGAATGCAGTGTTGTGTAACGTAACAAAAAGGATCAAAGCGTGTAGGGACGGACGCATTCCTTCGTCCCGCGACCCTGAGCGAAGCGGAGGGAGTGTCGACTGCTGGTAGCGAAATGACTTAGTGGGGTTGTTCCGGCAGGACATCCAGCGTGGAAGAGCGGCGCTTCAGCGCCCTGAAAAGCAGGAACCTCGGAGCGGCTCCAGCCCCGGGTCCTCACTTGGCAAAATAATAATCGAACGACTTCACTGCATGAAACTCATCATCCCGAATATCGAACACCGTATAAAGCTTGGTCACGTGCAACACGTCGTGCACCTTCTGCGAAAGGTTTAATAGTTTCAACTCACCCCCCGCATTGCGCACAGTCGTAAAGCTTCCTACTAACTCGCCGACTCCCGAGCTGTCGATGTAATCCACATCCGCCAGATTGAGAATGACCTTCTTCTTGCCTTCCCCAACCAGCTTGCGCACCGCGTCCCGGAGAGAATGAATCTCATCCCCCAGCACAATGCGTCCGTGGATATCGAGGATGGTGACCTGTGAAACTTCCCGCGAATTGATAGATAAAGCCATGGATGAGCCGGCAAGCCCGCTGGCCGGAATACTAGAGTGTCAGCCGTATCAAGTCAATGTTTCGGATCACGGCCGCTCGTGTAGCCACGGACGCAGTCGTCCGTCCGCGGGCCCGAGCACTGTCGAAGGGGTGTGGGCCGATCACGAACTGTGCCGCAAAATCAGTTCGGCGCACCGCAGGATGCGCGCCCGAAGATCGGCGATTCGACCAACGATTAGAGGAGAAGGACGAAAGAAAAATGTCAGCGCAAGCCCAGGGCGGGAAACCGGCCCGTTACGAATGCGCCCCCTGCGACCGCGTATCCAGGTCGAGTGCCGGCAACGCTACCTGGTCACGGATCTCCTGAATAGGCGAGGTCACGATTGGCATCGGATACTGCGGGTGCCGAAACTCCAGATGCATCCCGCGGCCTACAAATTGCAGCTTCAGCATCGATCCGCCCCAAGTCGACCCCGATATTGCCACCTGCACCGGCTCCGGACAAAACTCCGGGTGTCCCGATAGCAGCGCTTCGCACCCGCCGAGCATGACGGCCCGATAGCAGTGGTGCATCGTCTGAATCTCCAGCACCGTAGACGGCGGCAGGTCGTTTAGAAACACTCCGCCCTCGATCTCCGACTGGATGATCCCACGGTTCACTTCATCAGCAAGGTTCGGGTGGGGGCTAAACATACAAACGACCGGATTAGGGTACCGGGTTTCCTCCGGCGCGACAAGAGTCCCGTTGGACGTGGAGCCAACCAAAGGTCACTCCCTTAGACGGAGGAACATACCCCCGGGTTGCAGAGATTGCGCCAGCGCAGGAACCGACGCATTCGTCGGTCCCGCGGGCGAAGCCCTCGTGCATGTTGCCGCATCCCGAGACTTAACCGCGGATCCTCACAAAAGCCTGATCGATGCTCGAAGAACGGCGCTTCAGTGCCCGAGGAAGACTAAACAAAACAGGGGCTTTAGCCCGGGTGGTTCCCCTCCCAACCCCGACGCAATTCCCTGATAAAATAGCCAGAAGGGGTTCCCCAAGCATGCCAGTACCAGTCTCTCAAATGTGGACCGTAGCCAGCTACGTGATCCGCCAAAAACTAGCCCGACGGAAGCAGTACCCGCTAGTTCTTATGCTGGAACCGCTGTTCCGCTGCAACTTGGCCTGCGCCGGATGTGGCAAAATTCAATACCCCGCCCACATCCTCAAGAAGGATCTTAGCCCCGAAGAATGTTTCCGCGCCGTCGACGAGTGTGGCGCTCCCATGGTCTCGATCCCAGGCGGCGAACCTTTGATGCATCCCCAGATCGACAAGATCGTCGAAGGCTTGGTCACCCGCAAGAAGTACATTTATCTCTGCACCAATGCCCTACTTCTAAAAGAGAAGATCGACTTATTCAAGCCAAGCAAGTACCTGACTTTTAGCGTTCACCTCGACGGCCAGCGCGATGAGCACGACCTGGCAGTGTGCCGCGAAGGCGGATATGACATCGCGGTCGATGCGATAAAAGAAGCCCTCCACCGGGGTTTCAGAGTCACGACGAACACGACTCTGTTTGACGGTGCGAATCCCAAATCCGTCCGCGCCTTCTTCGACGAAATGATGGACCTGGGCGTCGAAGGCATGATGCTCTCCCCGGGCTATTCCTACGACAAAGCGCCCGACCAAAAGCATTTCTTGGGGCGTGCCCGCACCCGACGCATGTTCCGAGCGATCCTCTCCAATCGCAAGAAGCGTTGGCAGTTCAACCTCTCGCCACTGTTTTTGGAATTCCTGATGGGCAAGCGCACATACCCCTGCACTCCGTGGGGCATGCCCACCTATAACGTCTTCGGCTGGCAAAAGCCCTGCTACCTGCTGCAAGACGGATACGCCGAGAACTTTCAGGAGTTGATCGAAACCACAGACTGGCAAAACTACGGAACCGAATCGGGCAATCCCGCTTGCGCCAATTGCATGGTCCACAGCGGCTACGAAGCAAGCGCAGTAAACGCAACGTTCAGCTCTCTGGGCGGATTCTTAGCGACTGTAAAAGCGACACTCTTCACCAGCTACAGAGATGAAGAAGCCCAGCACATGCTGGAAGAACCCCAAGCCCCAGTGCATCCTCTGATCCAGATCAGTCCCCCAGCGGAATCGCTCCATGAGTCTCGAGCGTAACAAGAATCGTGTAGGGACGGACGCATTCGTCGATCCCGCGTCCCTGAGCGAAGCGGAGGGTTGCGTTCCCCGTGTCCTCGGTGGTGAAGATTTGCTTGCTCGCGGCCCACAACGCGGGACTCGTGGCTATCTATGACCGGCAAAGAAGCAGGCCACACCGACCAACACCCATCCCATATCCAAAACGCGGATGCGTTGGAAGTCGCCCCCGGCGTAAAGCACGAAAACCTGGAAGGCTGGATCCCCGACGTGGCGAATGAAGAAGATCTCCGCCAGGCGCTAGAAAAAGCCTTCGACTACCGAGGCGACATCACCATCACCCGTAAAAACGGATCTAAAATCGAAGGCTACCTGTTCGACCGACGAACGGGGAAATCACTAACCGACTCGCAAGTCCGCCTCTATCCTAAAACCTCGAACGAAAAGGTCTCGATTCCGTACTCTGATATCGCCGCCCTGGCCTTCAGCGGCCGCGATACCGCCGCCGGAAAATCGTGGGAAGCCTGGATGAAAAAATACGCCGAAAAAAAATCCCGCGGCGAAACCGACCTAAGCCTTCACCCCGAACCCCTGGAATAACCGACTCTGTCATTAAAGGGCGAGGACTAGCGAACTCCGTCATCCCGAGATTCTGCGAAGCCAGATGCGCTGCGGAGCCGAGGGATCTGGGGTTCAGCCTCAAGCAACCCGGCATCCTAAGCGAGCGTCTTTGCGGGCAAAAGGACCGCAGTCGCTGGCGCATCAAACTTCGGAAAGGCCAGCCCGACTGAAGATAACGGCACTCCGGCGCAATCCAAGGATTTCTACTCCCTGCCAAACGCCTAGGTTTCCGCACCCGTCGAAATGCCATGAATCCTTTTGCTCCATCCCCCGCTCTTCCCAAACAGGAGGAACTCTGACCACAACCATTACCGTCGCGGACCTGAGAAGCCGCTCCGCCGACTCCCAGCTGATCGATGTGCGCTCTCCATCCGAATTCGCGACTGGCCACATCCCCGGCGCCATAAATATCCCCATGGCCCAGATCGAGCCGCGCCTGCAGGACCTAAGCACAATCAAGCCCGTCGTCCTGATCTGCCAGATGGGCAAGCGCGCTCACATGACCGCCAGCGTACTCGAGCCGTGCGATCGCCAGGTCTCAGTTCTCGAAGGTGGCACCGGCGCCTGGATCGAAGCCGGACTTCCCATTGTGCAGAGCACACGATCCGGCTGGTCCCTCGAACGTCAGGTCCGATTCGGCGCAGGTCTGATCGTCCTGACCGCGTCGGCGCTTGCTCTCCTAATCAAAGCCGATTGGCTCTTGCTCGCAGCATTTATAGGCGTGGGCCTCACCTTCGCCGGGCTCACTGACATCTGCCCGATGGCCGAACTCCTCCAGCGCATGCCCTGGAACAAAGCGAAAAATTGCAAATCCGACGCGTCAGAGCAAAACCCGTTAACAGGTGGACAGTAATGCCAAACGCGAAACAAGAAGCGATTGGGGTGCCCTACTGCCCGGGTTTGCCAGAAGTGGGGATTTTCGACGGCACATCTCGGAATGGAAATACCACTGCACAACCTGTGATTCTGGATACATCCGTCGAGCATTGCCATTGTCAGAATAACCGCATGGTACGGGAGCCACACGACCCCGACTTCGACGCCCTCACCCGCCAGCACAAAGACGCGGTCTACCGTCAGATGCTGCGCGTATGCGGCAATCGCCAAGACGCCGAGGACGTTTTAATCGAGGCACTGCTGAAAGCGTATCGACACCTCAATCAGCTCCGCGACTCGTCGGCCTTCCGCGCGTGGCTCGCACAGATCGCCCGCCGCGTCTGCTGGCAATTGAAGGAACGAGAGGCCTTGTTGCCTGTGCTCCAGCTCTCCACGCTCGATGAGGAAGGTCGCGAACTTCCGGCGGGTGACCCCAGTCCCGAGGCAAGCCTGGCGCGCCGCCAGTTGAAGCAGCTACTAGATCACGCGATTTCCACTCTGCCCGAACTTTATCGCGCGGTCTACACCGTGCGCGATATCGAAGATATTCCAGGCGACGAAGCCGCACGGAAACTCGGGATTTCCCGCGCCGCCATGAAGGCGCGCCTGCACCGCGCCCGCGACCTGGTCCGGGCGCATCTTGACGCAGCCCTGACGCGCACTGAAAGGCAAGCGCTGCAATGAGTCAAAGCCAGCGCTCTCGGATCGGCGTTCGGGAGGTGTGAACAAGCGGCGCTTCAGCGCCGCGTGAGGTTCATGAAAGATTCAGGGGCTTCAGTCCCGGAGGATGGCCATCATGGAAGTCACAGCCCAACATCTCGGCAGAGTCCAATTCGAAATCAAAGCTCGTCAACACACCATCGCCTGCGATCAACCCCCCGAGAACGGAGGCTACGACGAAGGGATGACCCCGCCCGAACTCCTCCTCGCGGCGCTCGCCTCCTGCGCCGGATTCTACGCAGCGCAATACCTGCGCAAGTTCAAGCTGGCGACCGAAGGCACGCACGTCCGCGTCTTGGCCGACAAGGTGAAAGAGCCCGTGCCTCGCATCGACAATTTCCGCGTTGAAATTGAAACGCCCGCGGATCTCCCCGACCCGCACCGCGCCGGCGTAGAACGCGCCGTCCATCACTGTCTGATCCACAACACCCTACTCCACTCGCCGCAAATCTCGATCGAAATCAAGGAGCGCGCCGTCACGTCACAGTAAGTATCGCGGATGTCATCCTGAGCGGAGCGTGAGTGCCGATAAGCCACCCACGCGCGGTCGAAGGATCCCTACTCCAGCACCCACACCCGGGCCTCTGATGAATCGGCGTTCCTCCGCAAATTCCGCGGAAACGAAGTTTATTTGCCCGCCCCAAAGCTCACGCCCTCAATCAAGTCCTCAACCTCGTCCTCAGTCCCGCCAATTACGGTAATCGACACCGCATGCCCCTGCGCTAGAAACGCCAGCGTCGATTGCCGCATCACCCTCGAGCCGACATCTTTATGAAAATCTCCCCGCACCACGACCTTAGTCCCGATCGCGATCTCATACGGCTCTGCGTCGACGCTGAATCCCTGAGCCTTGGCAACGTCAGTGAGCGGTCCAAAATACTGCGCCGCCTCTTTCAGCCCCGGATAAGTCCCCACCGGCTCCGCCGCAATCACAATCGACGCATTCACATCCTCCCCCCGTGCATCGGGAGGCCGCGAAAACGCCGCGAGCAGGACCCGCCCACCTTCCCCTGTGTTCCCCTGTGTTCCCTGTGGTGAAGATTTTGTTTCTAAGCCGCCGTCCTCGGAATCCGCCGCCTCTCGAGCGTTCATCTCTTCAGTCCTCAGCACCCACCCTGGAGGAATCTTGCAAGCCAAAGCAAACCCCCGGTTCCGATACACCCCATTCGCCACCGTCCCGGCTGTGATATCCGGGATCGATCGCGAAGACGAACTCTTCTTGGGTTTCGAGGAGGAAGAAGACGGGACCTGCGCCACCGCAGCGGCCGCGAGTGTCCACATCAAGAAGATCAAAGCCAGACAAAACCTCATGCTGCCATGTTACGTGAGACTGGTGGGACTTTGGGGGGTGGCCTATTCCAAACGTTGCGCATTTGCGACGTTTAGAGTGGGGATTTTTGCTCTGAACTACAAGGAATCTCGAGAGAAAGCACGGGGGGACTTTGACCTTCGTTCGCGAGAGTTGCGAAATCTGAGAAGTTAGGCCGCCTTTCCCATCACCACCTGCGTGCAATGCGCACACCTCTTAGCCTCGATCGGAATGTCACTCAGGCACTCGGGACACTTCTTCGTGGTCGGCGCAGGCGGAGCCGGGGGTTTCTGCATTCGAGCTACTAACCAGTTAATCGGCACCACTACAAAGAAATAGACCGCCGCCGCGATCAGCACAAACGAAATGACGGCATTGATGAATTCGCCGATTGGAAACATCGTGCCCCGGACCGCGAACTTCAGATTCGAGTAGTCGGGCTTGCCAACCACCAGCGCAATCAGCGGGGTCAGAAACGCCTTCGTGAGTTCGGTCACCACGGCTCCAAACGCCGCGCCCACCACCACGCCCACCGCCATATCCACAACATTCCCGCGCAGGATGAATTTCTTGAATCCGTCGAGCATACGAGCCTCCGAATTGGAAGTGCCGCCACTGTAAGTCACACGCGCCCAATGGTCAAGCCATGCTGGTGCAGCGCCGGACGCATTCCTCCGCCCGCCCCCCGAGGGAAGCGAAGGGGATGTTCGGCAGCAATTCTGTGGACGAGCCCTACGTTTCTATATATTCTGCCCTTACCGAAATCGCAGATATGGCAGAACTAACTGGACTCCAAAAACAATACATCCTCCACTGGGGCGAGATGGGCACGCGCTGGGGGATCAATCGCACGGTAGCCCAGATTCACGCACTCCTCTATCTGTCCCCCAAGCCGCTCCCAGCAGAAGAAATAGCCCACACCCTCAGCGTTGCCCGCTCCAACGTAAGCACGTCGATCCGCGAACTGGAAACCTGGGGCATTGTCCGCGCTGTACACGTTCTCGGCGATCGCCGCGAGCACTACGAATCCATGAAAGACGTCTGGGAGATGTTTCGCCTCGTGATCGAGCAGAGAAAGCGTCGTGAGGTCGACCCCACTCGCGAGATGCTTCGCCGCTGCCTCGCCGAGCTCGATCCAAAAGAATCCGGCGCCGACTACACTCGCGAGCGCTTCGAAGCCATGGCCGGATTTTTCGAAGCAGTCACCGAACTTCACGACCAGATGAAGCGCCTGCCCACCGGAACCGTCAGGAAACTGTTGCGCATGGGTGCGAAGATGCGCAAGAAAGCCGGATAGTTTTTAAGCGGTCATCCCGACCAGAGCGAGAGCGCGAGCGTAGTGGAGGGACTTTGCGTGTCGCCTCCTGCTAGCAGCTGCCGTTAACCGATCGCCCGCAAATCGACCCACTCACACTGCATGATGTCGCTGAAGTCAGCCTGGCTCTCATTTTGATGCTGCAGCTCCCCGACGGATTGGGTCCAAACGAAATCCCGCCCAACCCCGAAAACGGGAGCGGATACGTCAGCGCATCATTCTGCAGGGGAAATGACATCGCAAACGTTACATTCGGATTCCGGTTGAGCGCGAGATTGTCCACCACGCAGGCCGAAGGCGTCAGCGTCAGAGTCGAGCTGTCTTTGCCATTCCCGGAGTTGTCAAGCGTGTAAATGAAATCCCCGTTCACGCTGATCGTGCCTCCGTTGGGGCACGGCCCGGGATTGCTGACGGGAATATTGCACGACTTGCCATGGTTCGTAACCGCGCAGTCGGATGCCGCGTGCGCGCGTTCGATATCCGGCCCGAGCGATGCCGGCCTTTCTGCTTTGCTAAGATCTGCCGGTCCCAGCCCCGCGACCATTGCCGAATTCATGGCGCCGAAAAGTTCAGTCGAGATCGCTTCCGCCTGTGCTTGCGAAATAGTGTCGTTATGGCTCGATCCTCCGCAAGGGATCGAGAAGAGCGAAAGCAGAATAAGCGCCCTCGTCGCGCAGGCGATTCGAACACTGGAATTCCCATCCATGCATATCCTCCCGCGATGGTGGTGTCAGTCTGTCTCGGGATTCGCGCTCCGCACCGTGACGCCGCTCATATTGGCGCCGCCGTCCTGGTGTCTGTCCGGCCGGCTCCTTGCCCGCCGCGCTGCGTACAATGGTTAACGGTGTTGTGCTAACCGAGGAATCATTTTGCGGCGCCCGAGTTTCCCGGCAATTCTTTTTGCACCGCGCCCGCGACATTAACCCGCGCGGTACTTGACAATCGTTGCGTCGCAGTTCTGAATAGAGACTTCGCAATCAAATTCCAGTCGAAAGTTTTCCCCGCGACGAAAATTTTTTGTGCTAGTATCCAGCACTGGTCCTGCTTTGGAGACCGCGAAAAAAGTTTCGCCGCTTCGGTGAAACGAGCGAATTCCGCAGTAAAATTGGTGGATCCAGCTACCGACCAACGATAGTTTTGAACAGGCGCTCTCACCCAGCCGCGGGGCGCGCTAGTGGTGAAAATTTCATATATGTCAGCAACAGGCACAACGACCCTCGCTACGAACCCATGGGCGCGCATTCTCGATGCGCTGGAAAAGAAGATTAACCGGCACTCTTACGATACCTGGCTCAAGCCCACTCGCTACAGTCACTCGAGTGGGGGAGTTCTATTCGTTCGTGTCCCCACCATCGAATTTCGTCACGCCGGCGATAAATACGCCGACCTGATCCAGGAAGCTGTCGATGTACTCGGCCTCGGGTTTAACGAAGTCAAATTCGTCACTCCTGACGACGATCCCGCGGCAACACCGGTTCGTCACGATGGCGGCTTGAGTTCTTCACCTACAAACGGTGGTCCTTCGCAAGCCCGCTTTGACTGGGACGGCGCCGCACAACTCAATCCACGTTATACCTTCGACGCCTTTGTCATCGGCAGCGGCAATCAGTTCGCCCACGCTGCCTGCCAGGCTGTTGCCGAGCGTCCCTCCAAGGCTTACAACCCACTCTTTCTCTATGGCGGCGTCGGCATGGGCAAGACCCACTTGATGCAGGCCATCGGACACGAGATCAAGCGCCGCACGCCCCATGCCGCCATTTGCTATGTCTCCAGCGAGAAGTTCACCAACGACATGATCAACTCCCTGCGCTACGACAAGATGACCTCCTTCCGCGACAAGTTCCGGAACGTCGACGTCCTTCTTATCGACGACATCCAGTTCCTCGCGCAGAAGGAGCGCACACAGGAAGAGTTCTTCCACACCTTCAATGCCCTGCATGAGTCGATGAAGCAGATTGTCATCGCCAGCGACCGTTCGCCGAAAGAGCTCGCCGAAATCGAGGATCGCTTGCGCAGCCGTTTCGAGTGGGGATTGATCGCCGACATCCAGCCGCCTGACCTCGAGACCAAAGTCGCGATTCTCCAGAAAAAAGCCGAGCAGGAGAAGGTCACCCTTCCCACAGACGTCGCTCTGTACGTTGCGTCCAATATTCGTTCCAACGTTCGCGAACTCGAAGGCGCCCTGATCCGCCTCGTCGCGCATTCGTCCCTCATCGGTGCCGAAATTACGCTCCCCTATGCCCAGCAGGTCCTGAAAAATTTCATCGACTCGCAAGCACGCAAGGTCACGATCGAGTCCATCCAGAAGATGGTCGCCGAACAATTTGGCCTGCGCCTGGTGGAGATCAAAGCGAAAAACAATTCCCGCGCCATTGTCTACCCGCGGCAGATCGCCATGTATCTGGCCAAGCATCTGACTGAGGCGTCGCTCCCGGAAATCGGACGCCAGTTCGGCGGTAAGCACCACACTACGGTCCTGCACTCCGTTGAGAAGATCGAAGAGGTCCGCAAGAACGACAAAGATTTGAACAGGCTGCTCAATAAACTGACCGAGCAATTAGGCGGATAATTCGCGGCTCTCCGCGAGATTTCCACTTTGCAGTCCGGTCTTCCTCGTCGATGTTTGTGTATTAGATGTGGAAGTTGTGAATGCCTGGGGAGAAATCGGAACGCGAGCCAAATTCCAGTACTAGTTCCGCAGCGTTATGAGACGATTTCTCACATCAAGGATAGAGCCGGAAGTTGAAGGAAAGGAAAAAGTTGCTCAAGTTTTCCACCTTTCCGCAGCCCCTACTGTTACTGCTGGTTTTATTGTATTTGCATTTGATATAACGAAGGAATAGAAATCGCACGTTAGCTGGCCAGTTTCGGGGAGACGAACTTTATGCCGGTGGAGGCCGCCGTTGCCGCGGGTACCATGGAGATCACGGTCAGCAAGTTCGAATTGCTGCGGGAATTAACTGCCACCCAAGGCGTGGTCGAACGCAAGACTACGATTCCCATCCTTTCCAACTATCTCTTCGAGGCGGCCGGTGATCGCCTGTCTCTCACCGCCACCGACCTCGATCTCAGCCTCCGCACTTCCTGCAACGCGAAGGTGAAAAAGGAAGGCTCGTGCACCATCCCCGCGCGCAAGTTGCACGATTATGTAAAGCTCCTGCCCGATGCCGATATCACGATAAAGCTGCTGGAAAATCACTGGGTCAGTATCCGCTGCGGCCGCTCGAATACCAAGATGGTCGGCATGGCAAAATCCAATTTCCCCAGCCTGCCGGTCTTCCCGACGTCAGGTGCCATCAAGATCCCCGCTCAGGTTCTTCGTGGCCTCATCGCCCGGACCGGCTTCGCCATCTCGAACGAAGAGTCGCGTTATACCCTGAACGGTGCCCTCATGCTGCTCAAGCCAGAGTCCATCACCATGGTTGCGACCGATGGCCATCGATTGGCGCACTGCGAGCGCGCAGGAGAAAAGTTTGACGGCGTTTCCGGCGAAATGAAAACGCTGGTTCCGAAAAAAGCGATGGACGAGTTGAAGTCACTGCTGGACTCCACTGACGCCGAGACCATCGATTTCGCCAAAGACGAATCGACCCTGTTCTTCCGCATCGGATCCCGGCTCCTCACATCACGCCAGTTGACAGGACAGTTCCCCAACTTCGAAGCAGTCCTGCCCAAAGACAACAGTAAGATCATCGCTCTGAACGCTGACGAACTAAACTCCGCCATCCTCCGCGTGGCCCAGTTCGCCGACGAACGCTCCCGCGCCGTCCGCATGCGCCTGGAAAAGGGCGAAGTGAAGATTTCAGCCTCATCCACAGAAGCCGGCGAGTCCGAAGATTCCCTGGAAGCGCCGTATACAGGAGACCCACTCACGATCGGCTTCAACGCCGCATACTTGGTAGAATTCCTCAAAGCCGCTGGCTCCAGCGAAGTCCGCTTGGAGTTGAAAGATCCACAATCCGCCGGCCAACTCCGCCCCGCAGAAGGCGACGATTACAAGTACCGCTACATTGTCATGCCCATGCGCATCTGAAAAGGCCAGGTAGCGACAGCCGCTTCGGCTGTCCAACCGGGATGCGGCGAGACAATGCAAAGGGCTTCAACAAAATCTCAAGTGATCTAAACAGAAGAGTGGACTTTGGGGTGCGCCCAAAGCGTGCACACGTATAGCTCCGGGCCGCTACTAGAGGAACTCACCCCACGACAAGGCACTAATTCGGCAACGCGCCCGACGGATCACGCAACGTAATCAATTGACCCGGCGGATAGTCCGCAGCCGTCAGCGGAGCTTCTGGGTTCTCTGTCTGAATCGTCAACACTTCTCCGCTTCGTACCCCTTGAATGGTCAGTCTCTGACTCTCCACGGACAGTACGCGATACTCTTCGTCAAAGATTTTCCGATTCTCGGCTTTCATATGGATTGGGATGCACATTTCGCCCCGAAGGACTCCCGTAAAATCTCCAATAATTTTCGCATTGACGCTTGACAACGCACTGTAGCCTGAACCCCAAAGATAACGCTTTTATGCAAGCCATCGGGAAGAGCAATGCATGAGGCCAGCTGCCTTCGGGGAAGCATGTCGAATCACGGCAAAAAAAATTCCATCGAGCGCAGCCTCCTGTGGCTTCTTTGGAGGTTTTAAGCCATCGAATAGTTTCATTCCGGCGTGAGATTTTTTCCGAACCGCCGCAGTTGCTCCGCTGGCTATAATTCCCCATCTTCCAGATTCGCCATCTCGCAACGATTTTCCCGGTTTACATTCACTGGGGCTCCCACACGATCCATCCACACGTCTTTTTCGAAACATTGGCGTACGTGGTCGCCTTTGCTATCTATCTGCACTTGCGCCGCAGGTTCGGAGATCCCGTCGTTACGCCCCTTCGCTGGGCTACGCTCGCTGCCGCATTCGCTGGCGCCGCCCTAGGTTCAAAGGCTCTCTACTGGCTGGAAGACCCGCGCGCGACTCTGCAAAACGTCCATAACCCCGCCTGCCTGAGCGGAGGAAAAACGATCGTGGGTGCTCTCATGGGTGGTTGGATCACCGTCGAAGTCATGAAGCGCTACATAGGATTCCGTACCTCGACCGGCGATCTCTACGCGATTCCCCTCGCCATAGGCATCGCCCCCGGACGCATGGGTTGTTTCCTGACTGGCCTAAGCGATAACACCTATGGCACGCCACCAACACTGCCCTTGGGGAATCAATTTCGGCCCCCGAAGGGTGCCCTCTCCGCAAAAATTATGACTGCGCCACCCAAGACTCTCTTCATGGAACCGAGAGTTCAGCCATCAAGGTCAGCCCGAGTGCAGTCGAAGAACTTTGTGTCCCTCCGATGGTGCTGCGGAACCCGACGATTTTCAGCCTCGATTGCGAGCCGCCGATTATAATGAACCTCCGAAATTTAATATTCTCGCGGACCCGCTCCACAAACGCCCGAAAAATCCGCTCGCCATCCCACCGATAACTACTTTGATTCGTGTCGTCTCGAGATCCGCAGCGCGATCCCATTCTTAAACGTTGGACTCTTCACGGTTTTGTCGCCGCCCGGATGCCGAAACGTCCCGGCATCCTTCTTTTCCCCCGAGACCACGTCAATCCAAAAGACCGAATACTCCTCCGCAGGCAAATTCAAAACCAATTCCGTCGGCCCGTTCCCGTCCAGATACACCGCGTATTCGCCGCCTGCGGAAGAAAGCGAGTGCGTTACAACTCCACCCGCATGCTTGATCACATCGGAATCGGGCCGCATTTCCACCAGCGGCAGCCCGGCGAGAAACTCGCTCAGAATCTTCAGCCGCCGCCGCAGTTCCGGACTCCCACCACCCGGTCCGTTCGGCTCCACATCGCTCCCATCCTCATGCCCGACGCTAAACGAATAATCCAGACTGTCAAACACGCTCCCGCCCGCCAGCATAAAATTCCACGCCTGCCGTGCATACGCCTGATCGCTCTGTCCCAGAAATCCAGTCTCATCGTAAGACAGCGCTTTTCCCAACCCGTAGTTCAAAGGTGCGGCCTCCGGATAGGCATAATGAAAATTCACCAGGCTTACCGTCGGGAGCGTGGCGTGCATCGCGTAACGAAAATTGCAGCAATCCTGCGCGATCATGTGCTTACCGGGTAGCTCACCCTCTTCGCTGTTAATCCACTGGGCCACGCGCGCCTGCCACGCCATCGTCGCTTCGTCCGGCAGATCGATCGAATTCGGATACTGATCTCTCCCCGTAAACAAATACGGATTCACAACATCGGTCAGCACTGGACGATCCGACCATGGCTCATTCGCAATCTCAAACATCACATTCGGATATGAATTCGCCTCCCGCACCAGCTTCCGCACGTACTTCTCCTGGAAGCCGAGGATGTTCCCGTTCTGCAGCGTATTCACGTTCTTGAAATCGATCGCATCCGTCCCGTTCACATTGTTCTCGCGTTTGAAAGGGGACAGATTCCATTGCATCTCCCCATACTGCGAAGAGAACAACCCTATCTCCACTACAATCCCCAGCCGCGCTGCCTCGCCCAGAAAATCATGCAGCCGCGCGAAATATTCGGGATTCCACTTCGCCAGATCGAGCTTGTTGCCGCCCCCGGCGTAACTGCCCTCTCCACTGCGCGCCCAGGGAGCCACCAACTTTCCCACCTCCGGCGCCAGATCATTCCGGCGAATCCCAAACGATTTTCCCGGCGCCTCGACGTAAGACCCGCCAAACAGCCGCGTGTAATTCATCCCCGCCGCGCTCAACGCCGCCAGATACTTGTGATAATCAAACTCCCCGTTAATGACCGCCCCATAATGCTCGGCGCTGGAGACCAACGCCACCGTCTTCCCGCGATACAAAAAATAGTGCGGATTCTGAGGATGCAACCCAATCGGCTGCTCGTTTTGCGCCTGTGCGAATCCAACCCATAGAACAAAACACGCGAGAGAGAGGCAGGTACGAGAAATGACTTTCAGTTTGAAGTTCATTGGCCCCTTTCCAATCATTGTCATCCCGACCGAATCAAGCGAATGCAAGCGCAGTGGAGGGAGCTTGGGTTTGCCGGATTTCCGACCGTGCACAAGAAAGGGGGTGACCCACTTCTGGCCGATGTTGCCAGAAGTGGGGGTTTCGACTCCCTCGGTGTCCCCCTGTTCCCCGAGGCTTTAACCTTTCGCTCACCGCGAATACTCAGTAACCTTCCCATCCACCACAGCCGCGACATACTTCTGCGAACCCAAATCCCGCACCTGCACCACCCGCCGCCCTTCCCGCGCCAGCTTCCCCCACCGGCTAGGCTTCTCCGGATTCTGTTCAATCGCCTGATACTCCCTACCGCCCATCAAGAACCGCACAGTCCGCAACCGCTGCGCTCCAGTCCGAGTCACCCGCGATTTCCGCCCGCCGACGTCAACGTCGGGCCCCGTAATCATCTGCTCCGCCACGGAACTCAACATCGCATGATCCAACATGCTGAACAGTGTAGCCCTGGAAGCATTCGTCCGAGGCCGCCCCAGTCGCAAGTCTTTGGTGCCGGGCGTGACTATTCGGAGCGTTCCCAAAGCCCCTTGGAATTAGACTGAACTCCGACGGAGCCTGCGATGAATCGTAGAGAAATTCTGAAAGCGATCAGCATTACCGCCGCAACCGCAACCCTCGATGCCGTCGCACAATCCGCCAGTCCTGGCGGCAAATACAAGATTGTCGTCGCGGGCGGCCACCCCGGCGATCCCGAATACGGCTGTGGGGGCACGATCGCCCGCCTCACCGCCCAAGGCCACGACGTCACCCTCCTCTACCTCAACGACGGTGCTTGGGAAACCTCCGCCTCCGTCCGCATTGCCGAAGCCAAAAAGGCCTGTGAGATCCTCAACGCCCGCCCCGCGTATGCCAATCAAACCAACGGGCACGCCATTGTTGACAACGATCATTATCAGGCATTCCAAAAACTCCTTGAAGCTCAAAACCCCGACGCCGTCTTCACCCATTGGCCCATCGATAACCACCCCGACCACCGTGCCATCGCGAACCTCACCATCGAGGCATGGAAGCAACTCAAGCACAAGTTCGCCCTGTACTACTACGAAGTCTCCGACGGCGAAGACACCATGCAATTCCTCGCGCCCTCTCACTACGTAGACATCACCGCTACCGCCGACACCAAGAAATCCGCCTGCTACGCCCATGCCAGCCAGACGCCCGACCGTTACTATCAGTTGCAAGATGCAGTGGCAATCTTCCGAGGCCTGGAAAGCGCCACGAAAAGAGCGGAAGCCTACATAGCCCAACGCGGCAATCCCCAAGACATCTTCCGCATTCTTGTGTAGGGACGGACGCGTCCGGGCTCACGCAGCGAGCGTCCACGCGGATGGAACACGAACACGATCTGTTTTGTTTATAAGAGGCCAACAGTGATTAGGGGATTGGTGTCGCTGATGTTTCATTAAGCCTCGCCTTCCGATGTACCCGGGTCTCAGCTCTGTCCGCCGCTGTATCCCGCCAGAGTCCAACCCTTCACGCATCTCACCCCGGTCGCTAATGCTCTCAACCGCCGGTACTTACTCTGTCAGCCACGTTTCACACGGGAATCAGACCCGGTCTATAGAGCTGCAACTCCAAATCGGCGAATCTCTGCCCATCCGCAACTGGATCGAGGTGCAGCCGTGGGGCTCGTTACAGCAAGACTGGCGATGAGTTGCTTCCTGGTAATTTCAGTCTGGACATTCCGGGCACATGGTCAGACCCCATACCAAATTTCAGCGTCGGAAAACATAAGGGCGACAGCGCTGTCCAATCAGGAATTCCACTGTCATACGGGTTATCCCCTCGCCCAGTGCCAGCGAGACATCCTTCAACTGAAACACGTCCTCTCTCGTTATCCGATCGCGGGACTGGGGCATTGGACATGGGTTTTGGTTCGCTCTCAGGACTGGAAGCTCATTTCGCGGACCCTGCGATTGAATCCCATCAGCCCAGCGTTCAGCGCACTCGAGCCGCGCGAGACCTTTCTAGAAGAAGCGCTCTTCACCCATGATCCGCAGCGCACTGCCGAACTCATGCAGGAATGGCTAAGTTCGATGCCCAAGCTTCTTGAACTCGCGGTAAGTCACGAACTGGGCCACGCCTTTTGCGCCGAGCCGAACGAAACGGCCGCGGACCGTTTTGCCGGAGACCTGAGGAAAGGTCTGGCCCCTCCCTGTCGCATCTCCACGCAAAAGAGAAGAGAAAATGTTGCAACAGAGGAACGCCAAGGGTTTACACCTAACAGTTTGAGAGCGCCGTAAGTAAAATGGCCGCCCAAACTGAATGCTGTTAGCCAACTCGATGCAGCGGTGTTCTTGTTCGCCCATCGCGTAAGCGCGGGGAGCGGAAAGTCGAACAAACCAAGTCCCCTTTAGCGGATGGCAAGAGTTGCATTAACGCCCGGCCGTGAAGCCTACCATCTCACCGCATAAATTTCCTGTGTGCTGTTATCCCGCGAAAGGAGAACCGAGTCGTCGGGTGCCAGCCCGGTCCAGCTCATGAAGGTTCCGACAGACAACCGATCTAAAGTCTTAAGATCCACAACCGTTTCCAGCTTGCGATCACTGAGACGCACCCGCACCACGCGCGAGGGCAGTCCGCTCCCACGATCCCAGTCTTGAAAATAAAGGACCCTGCCGTCCCGCGACCAACTCGGATATGCTGAATAGTGGTCGCAAAGTTCCTCCCATTTCTGCGTTCTCATGTCCAGCAACATCATCTTGCTTTCCTTCTGAGAAAGCGCTGCCAGATACCGGCCATCCGGCGAAAGCCGAGGCGACCACATCTCCGTCGCGCCAAGCAGAGAATGAACCTGATGCGTATTCAGGTCGAGCAGTTTAATCCCACGCGATTCTCCACTGCTCCACGGGCCAAAGATGATCGACCGGTTGTCCGGCATCCAGGTGGCATCCGCAAATTGATCGTTTCCTGGAATCATCTGCCGCGCGACGCCTCCTTGGGCGGAAATCACATAGGTCGTCCAATGATCGCCCGTCATGGTCCCGATGAAAGCGATTTGTGTTCCATCCGGCGACCACCGCGGAAGAAACGCGCGCATGGGAGCGAATGTGAGCTGCATACGCTCGGTTCCTGTTATGTTGCCCCGCCACAGCGTCCCTTCAGGAAAAAGCGTATAGGCCAATGACTGCCCATCGCGCGATACTTCCACTCCCTCGGCGGAGATTCCCGAAAGATAGGGCACAAGCTCCGCTGTCTTTGGAACGTACCGGACCAACTCCGCCCGTGGAATGCTGCCCACCACAAACGCCTCGTTCGGCGCCGCACTGGCAGTGGGTCCCGACACATTCATAGGCCCTGCGGTCAACCGGGTCGGCCCTGGGCTGAGAACATGGTGATTTTCCCGGAGCTCCCAAAGATCGGCCCGGCCTCTACGTGTCCACTGAAACAGGAACTCATCGCTGCCGGCCATCCAGGCACCGCAGCAAGGATCCGATCCAGGTGATCCACGAACGATTTCTCTCGGTCCTGCCCCGCCCGTCGATAACTCCCAGATCGAGCTCGTTCCTCCCATGGCTCGGGTCGTCATCGTGAATCGCAAAAGCTTCCTGTCCGGTGACAAGCGAAGAGCCCAGATATATCCGGGAGCAGTCAGCAATTTCCGTCGATTCGAACCATCTCGGTTCACGACGTACAGATCGTGACCGTTGCAAAAGACGATCGTGTCCCCTCTCCCTCCCCACACGGCGTCACTCGCGAGTACGCTGTCGACCGGCCGCGCCGATCCTCCTGCGACGGGAAGAATCCACACCGGTACGGCATAGTTCTCTTCTTCTTTCGAAATCTCGCCCGACAAAATCAGCATTTCAGTTCCGTCCGGTGAAATATCCACCGGCCGAGGGTCCGAAACATTGGTCGGAATAGTGGTCGTCTCTCCACCTTTGGCGGATACTTGCGCCAGAATTCGCCCCACCGGCAGGATCTCGGAAAAGTAAATCCGGGAACCGTCGCTCAGGAGGCGTCCATTCTTTGCGTTTCCGTCGCTTGTAAGCTGAGCGAAGTCCAATACCCGGGGAGCTGCCGAAGCTGCTGCATTCCAATGCCGCAACGCGAAGCCCACTGCCGTCGCCACCACCATCAGGACGGCACAGATCTGCAGAACTCTGCGCATTGGGACGCTTCTGTCGGCATCGGTTTTGTCGGCAACCGATTCCGCCACGCACTCCGGTGGAATTACAGGCGCAATAAACCGATATCCCCGCTTGGGAACAGTTTCAATGAACGAGGGATTGTCAGCCGAGTCCCCCAGGGTCTCCCGTAGACGTTTAATGATTGTATTTAGCCCGGTCTCGAAATCCACGAACGTGTCGTCATGCCACAAGGCGGATCGCAGTTGCTCGCGAGTCACCGTTTGGCCAGCATGTTCCAGAAGCTTGAGCAGAACCTGGCACGGCTGATCTTGCAATTTCAGTTTGAGGCCATTCCGACGCAACTCCCCCGTGTACGCTTCCAATTCAAACACCCCAAACCGGTAAACGGAGCGAACCTCATACGTCAAAGGCATACCTCAGAACCCCGTCCCATTAGACGCATGAATCCAAGTCCCGGCACTATCAAGACGGCTGAAGAAATAACTCAACGAGAGCGTAGAATATTCACACATGTATGGCCCCTCCTAGGCTCCCCTTCTTTCTTCGTCCGCTACCCTGCGTCCTTTTCCTGCTTTTTGTGCCTGTCACCCGGCTTCGGACCGCAGACTTATCCCATGGACATACCTGCAGCCGGAGTTCGCACCATCAGTTTCGATGTGCAGGAGGGCGAATTTGTTCTACGGGGCGACCCCAATGCAACATCCGTCAGCCTGCGCGTTTCTATCGATCGCTTCTGGATCTTTCGCCTGGGGGGGAAGGAATCCTCAAACGCCTGATCAAGGTCTCGGGAGAAGGTACGAATGAACTCAAGATCGTAACCGATATTCCCAGGTCAATCGCGAACTGGGGACGGGCGGAATACCCGATCGACTTTGAAGTTGTCGTACCGCCGGGAGTCCCGCTGCAGTTGCGAGATACTTCGGGCATCCTACGAATCTCTCAGGTGAACGCGCCCGTCGAGGTGCACGATGGCAGCGGCACATTGACGATCTCGGACGTTCACGGGGCTGTAACCGTGGCGAAGGACTCGGGTGACATCCAAGTCGACCGGGTCGGCGATGTCACGAGAATTACCAGCAAAACCGGCCCGATGAGACTCCATGATCTCGCGCAGCTGCAAATCGAAGAATCTGATGGGAACCTGGAAATCGTGAACACGGGACAGGCGCGCGTTCATAACAAGGGCGGCAATCTGCGCGTATCCAACGTGAAAGGTGATCTTGAAATCGAGGACGAATCAGGAGAGATTCAGGTTTCTGATGGAGAAGGCAACGTCAAGATCCGGGACACGTCGGGGCAGATTCGTGTGTCGCACGCGCGAGGTGTGGTGATTGATGACACCGATGGGGATATTACAGTTCGCCAGGCTGCGAGTCTTTGCGTGCGGCAGAAGGAGTCAGGTCAGGTCAAGGTATCTACAATCAGCGGATCAGTCGAATTTCCTTCAAGAATTCAGTTGCATCGCGAATAGCCCCTCCGTTGAACAGCTACACCTTGCCCAGTTCCGCCATGCGCCTGCGTAGGTACCGGCGCTCCACCGCATTCGCATTAAGGCTCAGTGCTTTCTCGTAGGCAGCCAGAGCTTCTTCATTTCGCCCAAGCCGGCGTAGCAGATCCGCCCGCGCTGCGTGGTATAGGTAATAGGAATCGAGCTCGCCGGGTGCCGCCATTTGCTCAATCTGCTCCAATCCCGTTTCCAATCCCCGGCTCATGGCCACGGCGACAGCGTGATTGAGGGCGATGACCGGAGAAGGTGTGGTCCGCGCAAGAACCGCATAAAGAGCCGCAATCTGGTTCCAATCAGTTTCTTTTGCCGTTTTGGCCCGGGCGTGCAGTGCCGCAATTGCCGCCTGCAACTGGTAAGTTCCCACCCGGCCCATACGGAGGGACTTTTCCACCAACTGTACCCCCTCTTCAATCTGTGCCACGTGCCAGGCGGAGCGATCCTGATCCTCGAGCGGCACCAATTCCCCCGTGCCATTGACCCGCGCATCGCGCCGTGAGTCGTGCAAGAGCATCAGCGCGAGCAAGCCGAGATTCTCCGGCTCGTTCGGCATCAGCTCGGAAAGTGTTCGCGCCAGGCGAATCGCTTCCGCACAGAGTTCACGCCGTACCAAAGCATCGCCGGCAGTAGCGGCGTATCCTTCATTGAATACCAGGTAAATAACGGCTTGGACCGCAGCCAGACGTTCCGGCAGCGCACGTTCTGGCGGGACTTCATAAGGGATGCGAGCCTCGCGGATCTTCCGCTTCGCTCGCACCAGACGCTGCGCCAGCGTAGCCTCAGGCAGAAGAAACGCTCGCGCAATTTCCGGTGTGGTAAGCCCGCCAAGCGTCCGCAAAGTGAGGCCGACTTGCGCTTCCGCGTTGAGAGCGGGATGGCAGCAAGTGAAAATGAGTCGCAGCCGATCGTCAGGAAAATTCATTTCCTCGGCACCAGCTTCCCCACAAACCGGCGGAGGCGCAATGGACTTCGGCGTTTCGTAAAGCAGTTGATCCTGTTTCCCGCGTCGAGTCTGATCGCGCCGCGCGTAGTCAATCAGCTTGCGATGCGCGGCGGCGTTGATCCACGCCGCAGGATTCATCGGAAGCCCGTTGCGCTTCCAATCGACGAGCGCAGAAGCGAGAGCGTCCTGCATTGCCTCTTCGGCCAAATCAAACGATTGTGAGACGCGGATCAAACCCGCAATAATGCGGCCGGACTCCCTTCGGAAGACCTCCTCGACGGCGCTGCGAAAATCAGTCATCTATTCCGCTGACACCCGGCTCTCCAGCAAGGTCAGCCGCGACCCGCCAAGATAGGCTCACCCTGCGGCCCTTTGGGGAATTCGTGAATCGGGCGCACTTCCACGCATCCCATCGCGCCGCCGCAGCCGGTAGGAATCTTAGCCGCCCACTCAAGAGCTTCATCGAGATCGGCGCAGTCGAGAATGTAATACCCGGCAAGCTGCTCCTTGGTTTCGGCAAATGGCCCGTCGGTCACGAGCGTTTTCCCGTCCTTCAGGCGAACCGTCGTCGCCGTGGAAGTGTATTTCAAAGGATCCGCCGCCCGAAAAATTCCGCGTCGCTGCGTCTCCTGGTGAACCGCGACGTGCCCGGCAAACACCCTGGCTATCTCTTCCGGGGAAGCCTTCTCCATTTCGGTTTCTTGCGTATAAACCAACATCATGTACCGCATTGCCATCTCCCTTTCAGAGCGGGTGTTCCTTTGTTATGAGCTGCCCGCCAGCCAGGCTGCCAAGCCACGAAAAAAGTTGACCAGCAGAGATAACAGCATGGCTGGCGGGCGCGCCTTTCATCCATAGACCGTTGCCGAAGCACGATCAGGAAAACGTCATGATGGGACGAACTTCCACGCACCCAAAACGCGCGCCTGGAATCTTCGCCGCTATCGCCGCGGCCGCAGCCTTATCGGGCACGTCAACGAGATAGTACCCGCCGAGTTGCTCTTTGGTTTCCGCGAAAGGCCCATCCGTGGTGAGCGCCTTGCCATTTCGCACGCGCACGGTTTGCCCTTCGGTCGTGGGCAGCAGTGCGTTTCCGCCCTTGATGGCGCTAGCGTGTTGCTTGCCAAACGCATCATATTCCTGCATCTCAGCAGGATCGAACCCCGAAACGAACCGCTTTTCATTCTCGTAGATCAGCAAAAGAAATTGCATGCCACTCTTCTCCTTATTTTTTTAAAAAAATTATCCGGCGTACTGTAGGTTAACGACACACCATCTTGTGTGGGGACGGACGCATTCGTCCGTCCCGGGAGCGAGGCGAGCGTCCAAACGCCATCCCCACCTCGGCGCCAGGTGGCCCGAATCGGGCCGCCCTACTTTGCCCGGCTCTAGCGAATCTCTTCGCTAAATTTGACTTTCCCGCCCTCGACAAAATCCCACTTCGCGTCGAAATGATCATTGGCAGCCAGATGGAACGCCGCGTCGTGCATATGTCCCGTGCCCGGAGCAATGTTTGACCCACCCGCAAAAGCAAAGTCTAATTCCCCCGACGCGCCATCAAACTTCTCCGCCACCATCTGCGGCTGGTTCCCGGCGATGCAGTAATGCGTCAGCACGAGTCGGCTGCCGTCCAGATGATACGCGGTGAGCACTCCCGCCCGCCTGGTTCCGTGAAGCGCTCGAGGAGCACCGACCCTCCGGAAATCAGCTCAAATCTGCTATGAGCCTTGCCCGGCCGGTCTCCACATCCCAATCGCCGACCAGCGCCTTCAGGCGTGCAAAGGCCGTTCCAGCATCCACTGCGGAATTGCCAGCGGCACTTCCAGCCGCTCCTGCCGAGACGGTCGCGGTCAGAAACAGGCACGAAATCGCAAGCAAACAACGGTTTTTCATAGAGTTCCTCCGGCCGGCGGGACTTCGTGTCCCCTTGGCCTTCAAGGGAGCGACGCACTCCAGGCCTTAAATCGACACGGGAACACCAAGAAAATCCGATTTCGTGCTGATGCCTGATTTGTTCACTCGCATTGCGCCGGCCTTTTAAGGTAGAAGATTGGTACGTACGATCAGGCGGACGGCGTCATCTTTCTCTATGATCCTTCGCGATGAGGAACCGGTCGCATGAATAAAGCGGATGGTCAGGACAGGGCAGGCCGCCTCTCGGCAATCGTAGCCAACTCCCTGGACACTCAGGCCAAAACGCAAGATCTGGCGCGCCAGGCTTACCAAAGCCGCACGCAGTTCCACAGATTATTCCGAACAGTGGTCGAAGAGACTCCGGCCGCCATGCGGCGGCGGCTCTTGTTGGAAAGAGCAGCCTACCAACTGGCACGCACAGGAATGTCGGTCACGGATATCGCCCTGGATGCCAACTACGGGTCGCTTGAGGCGTTCACGCGCGCTTTCCGAAAAGCGTTTCGGACTTCTCCCAGTCTCTACCGGCGTATGCGAATTCCGCACTTTCACTTGCCGTCTTCCAACAAAATTCATTTTCTTGCCCTGGGTTCCCCAACAAAAGGAGGAAGCGACATGGATTTATTCGATCGTTTTGCAGGTAACGACTCTTGGCACACGAAGCGTTTGCTGGAATATGCAAGTGCCCTGACAGACGAACAATTGGATCAATCACTGCCGACGGTCGTGGAGCTGCTCCCTTGGCGGGAGTCGAATAAAACTCTAAGACAGCTGCTGGAAAACATTATCTTCACGAAAGAGGTCTGGACCGCCGCCCTGTCCGGCAGCAGTACAGAAATGAACCCTCCCAAATCGCAGCGCTCCCCAAAGGCGATGTTGCAAAGGCTCGAAAAGACCGACGTTGAACTGCATCGGATTTTGAGCGACGTCCGGAACCGCTCCGCCTGGGATGACACATTCGTCGACGCACTCTGCGAACCGGCTGAAACCTTCACCTTCGGCGGCGTCTTCGCGCATATCATGACCTTCAACGCGCATCGCCGATTGATGGCCTTAGACGCCCTACGACAACTAGGCGTCCAGACCGAAGGGTTCGGCGATCCCATGGAGTATGAGGAAACTGTCGCACCCTGGAACCGTCAGGTAGCTCTCAAGACGTCATGAGAGCACTACAGATTCCACAGTCCCCGGCGAAGCGGCAAGGTTACAGCCCGGTTAAGGGCGGGATGTGTTAGCCCGGGGCGTAAACTCTGGGTGCGGCCGGCAGTCGCGATTTTCGACAGTGGATAAACGAGTTACACTCCTATTTTCATTATGCGACAGCTTGTTCCCACAATCAGAACGCAATGCTTGCGCTTCAACGGTGCCATCGAGCGCGATCCCGCCATCGATGCATGGATGAAAAACCACGCAGGCGAATTGGGAGCCATCGCGCATCACTGGTTTGAGGTCATGCGAAAGTGCGGCGACGAAGTCCGCGAGCTGTTGCATGACGGCTGCCCGGTCGCATGTCTCGGAGATGTGCCCTTCGGCTACGTCAATGTATTCACTTCACACGTAAACGTGGGTCTCTTTCAAGGCGCAGCCCTGCCCGATCCAGCCCGCCTGTTGCAAGGCACCGGCAAGTTCATGCGCCATGTGAAGCTGAGACCGGGAACGACGATCAATCATGCCGCGCTAAACAGGATCATCGACGCGGCATACTCGGACATCAAGGCCCGCGTCGAACACGGCTAGCCCTTGTAGGTCGTATTGGTGCCGACAAACGACCATCCTTTCCTCCAGCTTCGCTTGGAACTCGAAACGTGTCTCGCCGACTTGGATTGAGAATCCCTGAGACTGTTTGCATCGCCAAGTTTGCCAGGGCAAGCCGATCGTTTATGCCGTGCGCGCAGCAGAACGGATGGTATTATCGCCGGCGGAGTCCACCAATGGAATCGACCAAACCCAAATTGCCGCCCGAAGCCATAGAGCTCTACAACGATTTCATTCACGGTGAGATTAGTCGCCGCGCCTTCATGGATGGCGTGCAACAACTAGCGGGTGGTCTGGCGGCCGCCACGGTTATCAGGGCGTTGATGCCGAATTACGCTCTGGGGCAGCAAGTCGCCCGCACCGATGACCGGATCAAGGCAACTTATGAAACCGCGCCCTCCCCAAAGGGCAACGGAAGCATAAAAGGATATCTGGTTAGGCCTATCAGCGCCGACACCCGATCCGAGACGGTAACCAAATTGCCGGGTGTAATCGTCGTCCACGAGAACCGGGGTCTGAACCCGCATATCGAGGATATCGCGCGGCGTTTTGCCCTCGCCAACTTCATGGCATTTGCGCCGGACGGGCTTACATCTCTCGGCGGCTATCCTGGAGACGATTACAAGGGCGGCCAGATGTTCAACAAGGTCGACAAGAACAAGATGTCCGAGGATATGGTGGCCGCGGCCCTATGGTTAAAGTCACGCCCTGACTGCACGGGAAAGATCGGCGCTACCGGTTTCTGCTACGGCGGTTCTACCGCCAATATGCTGGCGGTACGCTTGGGAACCGACTTGGCCGCAGCAGCGCCGTTCTATGGCGCTCCTCCCGCATCGGAGGACATTCCGAAAATCAAGGCAGCCATTCTGGTGCATCACGGGGAACTCGACACGCGATTGGCGGCAACCTGGCCGGCTTACGATCAGGCCCTGAACGCGGCCCAGGTTCCGCACGAGGGCTATATCTACCCCGGCGCCGTACACGGCTTCAATTGCGACGCCACGCCGGAACGCTATAACAAAGCCGCCGCCGATCTAGCCTGGCAACGCACCGTCGACTGGTTCAACAAATACGTGCGTGGCTGATTGTGCCCCAGCGGGTGCAATTGCCCGCGCCGGGGGCCGGGCGGCATCCTCGGGAGATAACCCCTCCTCACTCATATCGCAGCGCCACAGTAGGATCTACATTCGCAGCCCGTCGCGCCGGAACGTAACAAGCCATCAAGGCGACACACACCAACAGCAACGACACGGCCACGAAGGTGAGAGGGTCGCTGGCCGATACCATGTACAACTGAGTTGCCATCACTCTGGTCAGAGCAATCCCTCCAACAATTCCGATGACGATCCCGGTCAGGACCAGCCGCGCACCCCCGCCGAGGATCAACCGAAGCACATCAGTCCTTTGGGCTCCGAGAGCCATCCGCACGCCGATCTCGTGCGTGCGTTGACCAACCACGTAAGAAACAACGCCATAGATGCCAACACTGGCCAGGATAACAGCCAGAGCTGCGAACGCCGCCAGCAGAATCATCAAGAATCGATGACTCGCGATGGAGCGAGAAACTACCTGCTCCATAGTTTCTTCGCCATAGATCACCTGCTGATCACTCATTTCCTGAGCCACGTGGCGGACGGAGGCGAACGAAGAAGCTGGATCTCCCGCCACCCGAACCACAAAGGCTGTCGAATTTGTGGACTTGATGTAGTCGTCGGGCATTTGCACCAGGGGAATGTAGAGCTCAGCTCTCAACTGCTGTGTGTCGTCACTGTCCAGGCCCCACTGCTTGACATGGGCGACGACGCCGATGATCTCCGCTAATTGGTCTCCACTTTTAAGATGGATTCGTTTCCCAACAGCGTCTTGCCCGGGAAAGAACTTTTTCGCAAAGACTTCATCGACCACAACCACCTTGGGCGAGTGCTCATCATGTTGCGCGCTGAAAAAGCGCCCCGCCAGCACCCGGGTTCTCATGATCTTCAGGTAGTCCGGATCGACGATGTAAGCAATGGCCCAATTCATGTCATTGTCATGGGCTGGTTTCTCCTGGCCTTCGAGCCAGAACAATTGTTCATCGTCGTAGTCCAGAGGCGCCGCCCCCGAGGTCTGGGCCACTGCTTCTACGCCCGGGATGGCACCCAGCCTGCGGTTCAATTCACGAAAGTGAGCACGGATTCCCTCTGCGCTGGCCATCAGCACCGAAGGTGGCGGTGTAAGGCCGAAAGACATGACATGATGCGGGTCGAAGCCGGGATCGACTTGCCAGAGCTGTACAAGAGTCCGAACCATCAGACCGGCCCCGGCCAACAGCACCAGAGCCATTGCCATCTCGGTTACGACGAATACGCCTTGCGCCCGGTGTCGTGTTCCGCTGCTGCTGCGGCCGCCCTCCTTGAGACTCTGGTTCTCTGCCGTACGCGACATCTTCAACGCAGGGGTAAGCCCGAAGAGAATTCCTGCCAGAATCGCGGCTCCGGCTGTGAAGATGAGGACATGAATATCGAGCCCGATCTGCTCGGCGCGCGGCAAAGTGCGCGGCAATGTCGCAACAGCAGCATGCGTGCCCCAGCTCGCGAAAAGCAAACCAATAGCTCCACCGGCCAGTCCCAGCAACACGCTTTCCGCAAGAAGTTGACGCACCACCCGCGCCTGGGTTGCACCCAGAGCGGCACGAATTGCAAATTCGCGGGCCCGGACTGTTGACCGCGCCAACATCAGATTGGCGACATTCAAACAGGCAATCAGTAACACAAACCCCACCGCCGCCAGCAAGACAAGCAACAGCGGCCGTACGTAGCCGACCATCTGTTGTTTCAGAGGAATAAGGTTTGCGCTGATGCCCTTATCCGTCTCCGGAAAAGCAGCCCCCAAGTTGCTCGACAAGGCCTCCATGTCGGCTCGCGCCTGCTGCACCGTTATTCCCGGCTTGAGTCGCGCGATACCGTGGAAGCCTAACCCCGCACCCCGGTTCATGAGTAGCGGGTTGTTCCATTGCCCGGCGGGCACGAAAATCTCGCCATCCCGGAAACTGGGGAGGCTCAAATGGAAACTCGCAGGAATGATTCCGACCACGGTATAGCCCTTTGGTCCGAGCGTGATGCTCTTGCCCACAATGTCGGGAGAGGAACTGAATTTCCTGCGCCAAAGGTCCTCTCCAAGCAGGACAACAGGCGCCGCGCCAACCTCGTCTTCTCCAGCCATCAAGAGTCGGCCCCTGACGGGTTTTACTCCAAGGATCGAAAAGAAGTCCGACGAGACAAGATCACCGTCCACTTGCTCAGGCTCTCCCGCGCCGATGAGGTTGAAGGAAAAGACACGCGAGACCGCCATGGAGGAGAACGAACGATTGTCCTTCTGCCAGTCGCGGAAGTTCGGGTACGAGATCGAGCCGTTTTCGAAATTAGCCTTGTTCTCTCCTAATGCGACTAACTGATCGGCCTGCGGGAAGGGCAGCGGATTCAGCAACACACCATTCACGATCGAGAACACAGCCGTGTTCGCACCGATCCCGAGCGCAAGCGTGATCACGGCAACCGCCGTAAATCCCGGGGACTTCAACGCCATCCGCAGGCCGTATCGAAGATCTTGGATTAGGGTTTCCATAATTCCTCACTCCGCACGAACTGAGCTCACATTTTGCCCCAGAAAAAAGAGCACACCGGTCGCCAATATTCTCGGGACAGATCGCCAGAGCTTTCTTGCATTTATCGATACATGCCCGTCGGGTACTGTCCACTATCAGTGGCCAACGTCCGAAACCGGACAGGCAGGCTGGACCAGCTTTCGCAAACAGGTTTTGGGGAAATTAGCTTTTGCTTCCGCAATCTTGTGTAGGGACGGACACATTGGTCCGTCCCGCGAGCGCCCCAGGGAAGAAGAGGGCACGGCTTCAGCCGTGGCCGTTCGACCCAGTCAAGATGCGGGCGTTAGCCCCCTGAAGTTCGCTCGTCCCTCTCCCCAGCAGCTCTTTATGTGTTTTTAGCTTCTGCCTCCCAGTTGCGGCGAACTCGCAGTAAAGGTGCGAGTCGAATAGGGCGAGATCAACGCCGGCAGATGATTGTGCAGCCCCTCGTGGCTCGAGTTCTCGAGCGTCTCGTGCGAGGCGCACTACTGCCTACCACTTCCCCGCTTGTGCACCGCCGTCAACATAGATCACTTCGCCTGTGATGAACGAAGCTCGCACCAAAAACAGGGCGGCGTCGACAATCTCCTGCACCGTGGCAAGGCGCGCTATGGGGTGAAGGTGTTTCAGCGACTCGTGGTTTTCAGGCTTATGCATGGGCGTGTCCACGATACCGGGAGCGACGGCGTTCACCCGAATGCCCTGCGCCGCATACTCAATCGCCAGCCCTCGCGTAACGGAGTCCAACCCGCCTTTCGTAAGGCTGGTCAGCGCCGCTCTTACTCCCGCGATGGGCTGTTGCGCCAATGTCGTTGAAATGTTGATGATCTGCCCGCCGCCGTTCTGCTGCATATGACGGATGGCTTGCTGGGAAACATAGAAGAAACCCGCGAGATTGGTGGCTACCACGCGCTGAAAGTCCTCGGCGGTGTACTCCACAAAGGGCTTCGGCACGAAGATGCCGGCATTATTGATAAGCACGTCGAGCGTCCCGAATCGCTGCTCAGCAGTATTGATCAAGTTGTATGCAGTTGATGGGTTACCCACGTCGCCATCGACCAGGAGAAGATCGTCGGATGGAGTCAATGTTCCCGCGGAGGTCACGCGGCGTGCGTTCGCAACCACGTTGAAGCCTTCCGCCAGAAACGCTTTCGTCAAACCGAGCCCAATACCACTTGAAGCTCCGGTAATTACAGCAGTCTGCTTGCGTTTGTTTTTCATGCATACATAGATTGGAGTAGCCGAGAAGGCGACTCGCCACACGCGAAGAATCGGGTTACCGTTTGGTAAGTCAGTTCAATTCGCAAAAATGCCCTCGCGTCGACTCCCATAGAAGGTCGGCACTTAGCGCCGATGAGGCGGCGGGTGGTGCAAGGCTTGAGCAGCGAGAAGGAGACCCGGGGCTGGCGCAGCGCTTTAAGCGTTGCGATAAGCGCTCTCCTCAAAAGCGGCTTTAGCGCCGAGGGGGCTTCCCTGTTTTGACCGCAAAATCTGGATAGCACACTAGGTGGCAAATTCTTTATCGTGTGCGCATACAAAGGTTGATCGAACCGAACCCGCTTGGTGCTCAGGCTCAATTAGACTTTCTGAGGTTCGTCACCAAAGAACGATGTCCGAACCAAGAAGTTCATCCCGCGCATTCCAATGCGGAGTATCGTTTCGAGTGAGAACATGGGTGCTCATTTCGTCATGGTCAAAAGACGCAAAAGCAGGGTTCCGCCGCCTCCGATCGAATGTCCCTTGAGTCAATTGATGCGCGTCCTGGCGGGCGCGTGGTCGGCTCATGTGATCTGGTACTTGCGGGAAGGTGAGCGTTGCTTTACCGAACTCCAGTGGGATATCGGAAAAGTCTCAGCCAAGGTGCTCACCAACTGCCTGCGTAGGCTGGAACGCGAAGGAATCATAGTTCATTCGACCAAACCAACATCTCCGCCCACAGTCTGGTATGGCCTCACACCTGTCGGGCAGGAACTTTGCGCAGCACTCGTCAACGTCATCAACGTCGCCCAGCGGCTCAAGCGTACTGAAGTGATAGGTCCAGTTCCTCAAAACCTACATCGCACGCCGAGTGAGCGATAAGTAGCGAGTATCGGCCATCCGTTCCCCCTTTCCCATTTCGTTTGCATATGACGGTTCGATCGCGTGCACTAGTTCTGCAAAATTCCCCCTCTTCGCAGATCATGGTAGGGTGACAGTTGCGCCGGCGATCGCAAAAGGGTCGCTAGGCTACACGGTTCGCGACATGTCCCAGTCTCCAAACCCAGCCGCGTCGCAGGTAGCACCGCTGCTTGCGCTAGCCACGAAGTTACTCCAAGCCGGGCGACCAGCCGACGCTATCGTGCCATTGCGCGAGGCAGCGCTGCTGGACCAGCTGAATCCCACAATCCAGCACGATCTCGGCCTCGCCTGTCTTGAGATCGGCAACGTACCGGATGCCATCGCAGCATTGCAGTGGGCCGTCGCCAGCAACCCGCGCTATGCCGATGCGCATTTCCGTCTGGGCATCGCCTTGGAGAAGCATGGTGACATCGGCGGGGCAATCGTTGCATACGACCGCGCCACTGAGCTTCTCCCATCCTTGACCGAGGCGTGGTTCCGCGCCGGCGCGCTAGTCGAGACCATGGGCCATCGCGACGAAGCAATCGGTTGTTTCCATCGGGCAGCCGTAACCGGAGCCAGGACCACTTTCGGCCGTCTGGGCAAGGCGCGCGCGCTGCTCATCGAGAATCGCAATCAGGAGGCGGAACAGGTCCTGCGACAAACGCTGGCGCGCGATCCCGCAAACGCCATGGCGCACGATCTGTTAGGCAACCTGCTCTCTGAGTTCGGCCATTTCGACGAGGCCCGCGAATGCTTCCAGCGCGCGATCGAGATCGCGCCCCAGCTGGCCGGAAGCTACTACGATCTGGTCCGCTGTCGACCCGTTACACCCGATGACGGCGGCCTGCTTCAAAGGATGCAGGCCTCCCTGACCATGCCCGGACTCGAAGCTGCGCATCGCCATCGACTTCATCTCGCGATCGGCAAGGCAGCGGACGATCTTGGCGATTATGCCCTGGCCATGCAGCATTTCGACGCGGCAGACGCCGTGCGCCGCGGCTCGGCGTCCTTCGACTCCGCCGCATTCTCCACCGAGGTCGATCGTCTGATATCACGCTGCGCACCCGAATGGATCGCCCGCGTATCCGAACTCGGCAGCACGGATGCAACGCCGGTACTCATCATCGGCATGCCGCGCTCTGGTACAACTCTCGTCGAGCAAATCGTCTCCATGCATCCCGAGGTCGGAGCCGGGGGCGAGTTGAATTTCTGGAACGAGCGCGGCGCGGAGTGGCACCGCTCCGGTCCGGCGGGAAACGAGAAGCCGTTCCTCGCCAAAGCCGCGGCGAACTATCTCGCTGTGCTCCGTGCGATCGCCCCAGAGGCGCGAGTGACTGACAAAATGCCGTTCAACTTTCTGTGGGCCGGACTGATCCACGTTGCATTCCCGCGTGCAACCATCATCCATTGCCGCCGTGCCGCAATCGACACAGCGCTATCGATCCATCAAACTCATTTTCATTCGGGCTTCGCATTTCCCACTGGGGGTGCCGAACTGGTCGCCTATTTCCGCAGCTACCAGCGGCTTGTCGATCACTGGCGAACCGTGCTGCCGCCCGATCACTTCCTCGAGGTCGATTACGAAAACTTGACCAGCGCGCCCGAACCGGTCATCCGCCGAATCATCGCCGCCTGCGGCCTGCCCTGGCACGACGCCTGCCTCCGCCCCGAATCCAATCCGCGAGCGGTGAAAACTCCCAGCAAGTGGCAGACCCGGCAGCCAATCTATCGCAGCTCCGTGGCACGCTGGCGACGGTACGAACCTTGGCTCGGCCCCCTCCGCGCGCTAATCGACGACGAGTAGGAAGGGAGTGCCTCCATCCCGCGAATCTGACTGGCCCGACAGCCCCCCCGCACATCCGGTGCGGCAGAACATAGTCGACTCGCGATTTTGCACCAAGTGACGGAGCGGCCGAGCTACAGCCTCGCTGTTCCGGTCAATAGTCATTCCAATCAGCCCGGACCAAGGCGTACCACGTACTTGCCATGAAAAATGCTTCTCGTCGAGCGCCCCCCCGCCCGAAGATTTTCATAGGAAAAATGCTTCGCGCCGAACATCGCCTGCCCCGAAGATTTTCATCGGTTGGAAAGAAATTGCCAGCTATCTTCGGAAAGGCGTTCGCGCCGTCCAGCGCTACGAGCTAGACTAGAATTGTCTCTGCCGGCGTGTCGTCCTGCTGGGAAATCCGCGGCATCAGTGCTCGCCACAAAGCTGAACTTGACGCCTGGCTAGCGGCCGCTCCTGTACAAGAACTGTTTCATATGTCCCAGGATTCATCCAGCAAAGATGCTATGGGAGCCAGAGTCGCCCTGGAGGACTTGAAACGACAAATCGAGGAGTTGCATCGACCGGTTATTACTCAAACCCGGACGGCCGCCGGCAGGATGAACGGACTCACGCTGCGCGCTTCAACTCCCTGTCAGACCCTTCATCTGGTTCGACCAGGGTATTCGTACGGACAATAGCTTCTTGGCTGCTGCGTATGGCTTCGTTCGTGCGTCGGATCATTGCTCTGAGGTTTCGCAACTCCTGCTCGGCAATTTCCAGCTTCGATCTGATATCTCTGAGAAGACCCTCAGCAGCAGTGGAAGGTTTCGATTGCATCGCTACAGTTCGAATTGCATCGCTACAGTTCGAAAGATCTTAGATTGTCTCGCTGTGGGCTCACTGCGACAATAGAGTAGAGGCTGTAGAAATCGGAAAATTTTCTACGGAAATACTTGGGCGTAGAAGCACACTCTGAGGCAATCAAGCGCCAACAATGACCGGAAAGATTCTGATCTGACGTGCACAGCGTTAGCGCTCCCATGTCCACTCCAAACTCCCCGATCAGTTGCTCAAGGAATGGCTCCTGTGGCTCTCAATGAGCCTTTTGACGCCGTCCTCCGTGGGTTAGGGCTCTTCGAACTCCGCGCCAGTGCGCGTCGATCCGCTGGCCCGCCGACCTGTTCAATAGCTGCCTGAAGGTATCGTCGAATCGCCGGGTTCCAGTGCGTCCTGGTTGGGGATCGTGATAGGCAAATCAACTTGCCCGTCCCAGCTCGGATTCCGTTCGGGTCCGCAAGCAGGGCGCCACGGTTGAATCCGAAGCTCACGTGGGTTTCGTAAGTCACGACGCAACAACCCATCCTGCAGAGGTTGCCGGTAAACGAGAATCCGATCGCCAGTGCGTACCCCCTGGAGATCGATTCGACCGCGTCAGGCGCTTCTTCCAGAACCACTTCGCGCAGTGCCAACGTTAAATCCGATAGGTGTGGATTGTACGTGGCGAGATAGCCCAGCAATTGGCGATCCGGTGGTCGAATTATTTCCCGGCAGAGTCGCACAGCTTCGGGATAGTGAGGGTTCCGGGTGCATCGTTTAGGGGCTTAAAACCCTCTGCGGAACGTGGCGCTTCCCCGCCACCGATCCCCGACCACTAATAGCTGTAACAGAAAGTTCACTTGGCAGTCATACAGCCGTCACATTTCCTCTTTAAGGTTGGCGGCTACGAAGGGCGGGCGACGTTGGTCGCAGCTTCAACCCGATGTCGAACCCCGAATCCCGGTTGCGTCTTGAAAAAAATTCCATGGAGGAAAAAGGGTTATGTCTCGAAAAACGTCCCGAAAGACGTTTCGAAAAATGTTTCGAGAGAAATCTCGAAATGAGTCCCGGATCAACCGTCTGCGTCCGCTCGCGGGTCTCGTAGCGGCGGGGTTGAGCCTGCCTGGGCTCGCCGCGGCTCAGTCCAAGCCGTACCCGACCTACGTCACTGGCCCGCAGTCGAACGGCTCGTTCGTCGTAGGCAATGGCCAGGTCATCACCCCAGCCGGCACCCAGGTCGATCTGGGCATCAAGGTCCGTGCGAAGGCCATCGCGCTCAACCCCAATCGCCGCAATCACACCGCCGCCGTCCTCACCTTGGGCGCGTCGGAAGCCGTAGAGGTTTTCGACACCGATACGGGCATTGTCTTACAGAACTTCATCACGCTCGGAACGGATTCCAGCGGCAGCTATAGCGGCATCGCCTACTCGGCGGACGGCAAGTACTTGGTGTTCAGCCAGGACAGTAGCAACGTCGCCGTCGTCAAGGTGAATGATGATGGCTTGCTGGGAGACGACGCCCAGGTCTCCGTGCCGCCCGACCAGCCGGCAAGTCCCTTCATCAAGTGTTTTCCGAACAGCCCGATAGGCCCGTACGCCAGACCTTGCGGGACGTTTTATTCTCCGTGGACTTCTTACCCCGGTGGCGTTGCGTTCTCAAACGATGGCAAGAGCGCCTATGCCCTCTTGAACCAGAACAATACGCTCGCCAAGATCGACCTGTCCGGTAAGACGCCGAAGTTTGTTAAGGAAATCCGCGTCGGCAACGCGCCCCACAGCATCGTGATCGACGGTGCGACCGCCTACATCAGTAACGAAGGCGGCCGGGAGGCTACGGAGGCGGACTTCCAGATCTACTCGGCAGGCACGCCAATCGTTGCCGACCCCGTGGTTGCTGCCTCAATCACCGGTACCGTTTCCGTGGTTGATCTGACCACATTGACGGTCACAAACAACATCTCGACCGGTCTTCACCCGACTGGGATGGCGATCTACGGACGCTCCCTGTTGGTCGCCAATACTTACAGCGACAGCATCTCGGTCATCGACATGGGCACCAACCTGGTGGTGCGGACGATCGACCTTGGCCTGCCGATCGGAGTGCCGGGTGAAGGCAAGCCTGCCTATGGTGCCGCGCCAAACTCGATCGCAGTCGATTCCCAACACGGCATTGCCTATGTCGCGCTCTACAATGCCAACGCGATCGGCGTGGTTGACCTCAGCAGAGGCGCGACCACTCCCGTGCTCGGCATGATCCCGGTGGCGTATGCGCCTGCTTCGGTCGTGCTGGATAAAGCCAATAACTCGCTGATCGTTGCCAACGACAAGGGCGTCGGCACTCGTTATTCGTTCGAGTGCGACTACGGCGTCTGCGACTACAACACCCACCAGGACAATGGCACCGTCAGCATCGTTCCCGTGCCCGATCGCTTGACCTTGTCGTCCATGACGGCGCAGGTTTTCGAGAACAACCACTGGGATCTGGTGCAAAATATCCAGTCTGCCTCCGGTGGCAAACCGAGTACCAAGCCGGTCGCAGTCCCGAAAAACATCGGCGATCCGTCGCTGATCAAGCATGTGTTCCTGATCATCCGTGAGAACCGCACGTATGACCAGGTTCTCGGCGATGTGGCCGCCGGCAATGGTGACCCCAGCTTGGCAGTGTTTGGCGGCAAAGTCACGCCCAACGCGCACAAGCTGATCAAGCGCTTTCCTCTCTTGGACAATTTCTATGATCCGAGCCGTCAGTCAGCGGACGGTCACCAGTGGATTTCCGAAGCCATGGCGCCCTATGCCGACGACATCCAGTCGCCCGATTGGAACCGCAGCTATCCTGGCGGGAACGCTGGCGATGCACTCGCCTACACCAAGAAGGGCTTCCTATGGTCGGAAGCGTCTGCCAAAGGTCTGCCCGTCAAGATTTACGGCGAATACGTCGAGAACGATACGTTCCTGCAGCCGAACGGGGATACCCACGAACCGAGTTGGGGCGAATTTTATGCCGACTCTCAGTGCTTCGAGGGTGGGGCTGCTTGCGCACCTCCGGGGGTTGCGGGCGAGAAGACACTGTACTTCCAGAATACGGTTCAGGCAGAATCCTCTGTCCCCGCCGTTTCCAACCACATCATCAAGAACTTCCCGCAGTTCGATCTGAACATTCCTGATCAGTTCCGTGTCGATCTGTGGGTGCAGGACTTCAAGAGCGACGTCAAAGCCGGTACTGTGCCAGCGTTGAGCGTCCTGTGGGTGATGGACGATCATACCGGCGGCCCGCCAACTCCAGAAGCTCAACAGGCCGATAACGATTTGGCCATTGGCCGCATTATCGACTACATCAGCCACAGCAACGTCTGGTCCTCGTCGGCGATCTTCCTGGAGGAGGACGATGCGCAGAACGGCGTCGACCACGTCGACGGCCATCGCAGCCCCGGCTACATCGTCAGCCCATACGCTGTCCAGGGTGGATCCGTCGATCACACCTACTACACTCAGGTCAACATGACGCGGACGATCGAGCAAATCCTCGGTCTGCCGCCCATGAACCAGTTCGACCTCATCGCCTCGCCGATGAGGACCGCATTCGTCAAGGGCACGCCGTCCGCGGACAACTTCAAGCCGTGGTCGCACGTCAAGAACCAGGTCGCGCTGAATGAGGGCGTGTCGGCGAGCGCAGCCCCGCTAATCGAGAGCCCGCAAGTCCAGGCCTTGAGGAAGGCCTGGCTGCAGAAGAAGGGTGAGCTTTTCGCGGGCAAGCTGACCAGGCCCGACGCAGAAGACCCGGAGGCCGTCAACCATTTCAACTGGTACATGACCACCGGCTTTACGAAACCCTATCCCGGAGAGAAGACCGTTCGCCCGCCGAGCGACTTCAACAACCCGGCACCAGCCAAAGACGACGACGACGACTAAACGAGTTAGACGACACAACACTCTCCCCGATAAATCGGGGAGAGTTTTTTTTATTCACGGAAAACGGAACAAAGACGTTGCTGGTGTAGGGACGGACGCATTCGTCCGTCCGCTTTGGATGGCGCTGCGGCCCACATAAAAAAGGCGTGCCCCACTCTTGCCCTGAGCGTAGCCAGAAGGGTCTGGCCGAATTTTGCCAGAAAGTGGCATTTCCGGCAGCGATGCGGGTGGCGCGCCCAGTCCGATAACCGCCATCGAAATATTTGGCTTTCCCGCGAAGTCACCCGTTGCGCAATGCCTCCATCGGCTCCACCCCCGCAGCGCGCCGCGCCGGGATCGCCGATGCGAACAATGCAGCCAGGCCGAGCATCACTGCAGCCACCGCGATCATGATCGGGTCCCAAGGCTTAACCCCAAAGAGCTGCTTGCTCATCAGCATGCCGGCTGCAATCGCTGCTGGAATGCCAAGTGCCAGCCCGATGCCGACCTGCGAAAACGCTCCGCGCAACACCATCTTCATGACTTGGCCCCGATCCGCTCCCAGCGCCATCCGAACTCCGATCTCGCTGGTTCGCTGTTCCACGGTGTATGCCATCACTCCGTAAAGCCCGACCGCGGCCAGTACCAGCCCAAGCCCACCGAACAGCGCCGTCAGAGTTGCGATCATGTTTTCCTGCTGGAAATCAGCGCTCACAACGCTGTGATATGGGTCAACACTGTAAAGAACAAAATTCGGATCAATGCTGGCCAGCGTCTTGCGGACCCGCTCCTCCATACCGGGCGGGTTTCCCGGCGCCCAGAGGACGATGTTGTACAAATAGTGCGACCAGATCTCGCCGCTGATAAAGGCGGCATCGTCATACTGCACAGTCTGTGCTTCTGGCACCCAGAACATCGGGCGAATCGGATCTTTATAGTCGTAAGTCATGTATCGCATGTTTCCCGCGACTCCGACAATTTCGTAGGTTGCCGCATACTTGATCTTGTCGGGCCCGAAATGCTGACCGATCGGGTTCTGGTTCTTGAAAAATCTCTGCGCAAACGCTTCGTTCACCACGGCAACTCTCCGCGTCGCCTCCGTGTCTTCTTCCGTCAAGGCCCGACCGAGCACCATTTTGGCCCCAATGGTTTCGAAGAAGCCCGGCATCACTCGCGCCCATCCCGCTGACGTATCCTCCTTGGGAGGAGGTTCAGGCCGCCCCTCGATCCGAACCCCGTCGTTCCAACTGTCGCCGGTCATGGGTGCATAGAGCGCCGGCGCGACCATCCGCACGCCGGGAATCTGAAGCAGCCGATCATCGATCTGCCGAAACAGCGGCAGCAGTTCTTCCGGCTTGTAGTTCCCCAGAATGGGGTTGATCCACGCGATGTAACGGTCCTGAGTTTCGAATCCAAAATTCTGATGCTGCAGGTTGCGCAGGCTCTGGGTGAGCAGCGCCGCCGCAGACAGCAGCACGAGCGACATTGTTGCTTGCGCGATGACCAGGGATCTTTGCGCCCATGAGCGACCGCTCCCCACCGAACGGTTTACTCCGCGAAGCGCCTCGACTGGATCAGCGTGCGAAGTCACCCAGGCCGGCGCAATCCCGAAGATCACTCCTGTCAGAACGGAGACAGCCAACGTGAAGAGCAGCACCGGTAACGACGGACTCGCGCTGATGGGCACATAGTTGTTGGGGCCGCCGATCTGAAACGCGAGATGCAAAATCAACCTAGTTGCGCCAAAGGCCACAGCGCTCCCCATCACCCCACCTATAGCGGCCAGCATGACAGATTCGACCAGGGACTTGCGAACCAGCCTTCCGCGGGAAGCGCCCAAAGCCACCCGCACCGAAGTTTGCGCGCGATCTTTCAACCCGCGCGCCAGCATCAGGTTCGCCAGATTTCCGCACGCTACGAGCAGCACACATCCGGAAGCCACCAGAAGCAGCTTCAGTCCATCCTCATACTGCGATCGCATGGCGGTCACGCCGGCGTCGCCCGGAGTCAGGTGAAGTGTCTGCTGCTGCCAGAGTTGTTTTTCGCCCGGCTCCATATCAGGAACATGGCCCGCGAGCCAGTTATAGAATTCCACTCTCAGCTTTGCTTCGAGCGACGGGGGATTCGTTCCTGGACGCACCCGTCCGATCAGATCCAGGAAGTTGCCGTTTGGCCTCTTGAGGCGCGCCGTCGCCCCATCGATCACTGGCTCGGTAGTCAGAGGCAACCAGAAGTCCGGCATGCCCCACCCAGCCAGCTTCGCGCCAAAAAATCCCGGCGCCGCCACACCGATCACCGTGAACGAATGCCCATTGATCTGGTAACCGGCACCGACTACGGACGGATCAGATCCGTGCTTCTCCTGCCATATGCGATAGCTCATCACCGCGACTGGAGGCGCACCTTCCTGATCATCCTCGTCAGTCATCAGGCGCCCGATCCACGGCTGCACGCCCAGGGTCCGAAAGAAATTCCCCGAAACATACTCTCCATTGCGCGTGTCCGCCGGCGACTGCGATCCCTCTCTGCGCACACCAAGAGGCGCGTTGCCGGCCTGCAGCGCCGCCAGGTCTGTGAACTCCGGCGTATTCGCGCGAAACTGCTTGTAAGCCTCCCACGAGAACAATGCAAAATCCCCGTCATCCCCCTGGGTATATCCTCCCCAGTTACAGCATCGATCTTTATCCCCGATTCTCCACAGCTCACCCGGTTTAACCACAGGCAGCGACTTCAACATCACCTGGTCGACCAGCGTAAAGATCGCCGTCGTTGCTCCGATCCCGAGCGCCAGTGTGATCAAGGCGGTCGCGGTAAATCCAGGTGCCTTCCCCAGTTGCCTCACCGCGTCACGCAAATCCCCCAGCATCTGTCTCCTCCGTTATGTCTAATTGGACAGCCCTCGCTGGATTTGGTGAGCCGTCCATTCCCGAGGAAAGCGCTGCACTCGTCGTTACTTCTCTCCACAAGAAAAGAGTTACCGAAGACACTCGAACCCCCCGGGTTTGCGGGCACCAGCGCATTCTCTCTACCGGTCAGGATCAGTCCTTAGGCGTGGAAACAAGGTATAGTCGAGTCCCGAGTTATGCAGCTTGGCGCCCGACATCTCGTCGCAAACTGGTTCGGGAAGAGTGGGACGTGAACAGGCGAAAAGAGAGTGGCGAGTGGCGATTGAAATCAAAAACCCGGCAGCTTGGATCCAGGAAGCATTCGTCGTCCTTCTCGCCGGAATCGCATGGTTTCGTCCCCTCGGTCGCAAGCGACAAATGAACGCAACCGTACTCGCGGCCATCGCGATCGCAGCCATTGTGCTTGCACGATTCATCCGTCGCAGCCTCGGTCCGTTGGCTGCCTCGGTATTGGAGGACTGGCTTCCCGTGCCGTTGCTCCTGTTTCCCTACTGGCAAGTGGGACAGTTTTTTACAGGACCAGATCCGCGGACCGAAAACCGGCTCGCGAACTTTGACCGCGCCCTGTTTCGAGCCCTCGGCGTCGTGCCCGCACAGACCCCTATCAGCCCGGCCGTAACTACGTATCTGGAATCCGCCTATCTGATGGTTTACCCCCTAGTCCCGCTCGGCGTGGCAACGCTATACATCACGAGCTCGCGGCATGCTGTGAATTACTACTGGATCGTTGTGCTGCTGTCGACCTACATCTCCCTGGCTATCACTCCATTTGTGAGGGCTATGCCCCCGCGAGTTCTCGAAAGCTACGAGATATTCCAGATGCCACCGTCAAAGCTCGGGGCCGTCAATCGTTTCATCCTGCGCCGCGGCGGCATACAAGCCATCACTTTTCCCAGCGCACATGTTGCCTCGGCGATCGCAGCCAGCTTAGTGCTGCTGCGGGTCGATCCTTGGGCAGGGTTGATTTTCCTCATGATTAGCGTCAGCATTGCCATAGCTACTGTAGTGGGCGGTTACCACTATGCTGCCGACGCTCTCTTCGCTTCATTGGTCGCAATTGTGGTCTTCGCAGCTACGTTCCCCGCTCTGAAAGCTCGAATAGCAATCTCAATTCTTGGTGGTTGGCGATGATTCGAAGCAAGTTGTCTGCTCCTTCGTTCCGACGGAACGTCAATCAGAAGACCGTGGAGGTGCAATGATCGACTCCCGCTTGCCATTGGAAGCGCATCGCCACGATCTGGACCGAGTCCTGCGCGCCCTGCAACATACTCCCGTCGTTGACCGTCAATACATGGCCCCGCGCGAAGAATTTCAGGCGCGTGTTCGCCGCGTCCATGAAGCGTTGCAGCGTCACGGACACACGGTCGGTCTTGTCTTTTCTGACGAGCACTATGCCGGCGACGTACCCTACCTCGGCGGAAATACAAACATCTCCATTGAGCAGGTAGCTGGAGTCATCGGCGCAAACGGATTTCACATTGTCGCCGGGCTCGAAGGCGGCTATGTCGCCGAGCAACTCGCGGACCGTGCCGGAGCCAACGTTCACAAAGTCGAACTACTCCAGTTAGCGGACGAGAAATATCCAATCCGCGCCGAGCGCCTTGAAGACGTAATCAACGCGGCCGCAGGCAAAGACGTAGACCATATCGCTCTCCTCACTCCGCGCCAGGTGATTCCCGCGCGCTTGGTCGAGCACCTCCAAACTATCTATGGCCGCGACGCCGTTGTCGACGCCCAGGAACTCTACTTCCGCGTGAAGTACGAGAAGAGCGAAATCGAGATGCGCCTGATCGCGGATGCCTGTGTCATCGCCGACGCGATGCTCCGCGCAATGCTCGCCGTTCTCCGCCCGGGCCGCCTTGAGACTGAAGTTGCGGCGTGGGGGGCGTGGGTCGGGCGCATGCTAGGTTCCGAGCGCGACGGCTTTCAAATCATGGTTGGCGCCAATACGGCGAACCGGACGTTGATCGGCCCTGCCCTCAATCGCCGAATCAATGAAGGCGACTGGGTTCACCTCGGGGTTGCTCCCAAGCGCGATGGCCTTACGGCTTGCATTCGCCGCTCGGTGATTGCCGTTGATACTCCTGAGAAGATCACCTCCGACCAGAAGTATTGGTTCGACCTGGTGGAAGAAGGATACAAAGTCGGTGAGCGCTCGTACCGCGAAGTCGCCAGTCGCCACTTGCCCGCTCGAGGGCAGGAGCAGGCTCTGGTCGACTACTTCTCACAAAGATCCGATGCGATCTCCCGACGCTTTGGCCGCAAGATCGACCTTGCCACTCACAAACCGTACACAGGCACTCACAACTCCGGCTACACAGAATGCCAGGAATTCTTTGGCGCCATCACCCTCGACAGCCACGACCCGCTGGGCGATCGCATTGTCACCATGCTCGACGTTGCCCTGCGCGGCATCGGCGATCGCTGGAACGACGTCATAATCCCGGGTTTCGATTTTTGTGTCGTGGAAAATACGTTGGGCAAATACGGCGAGAGAGTGGAGACGCTGACTAAGCTCCCGATCCACGCCCAGGATCTGGTCGGCGCCTAGCCTCGGCCGCTCCGCAAACCGCCATTTGCAGGCAAGATCAGACTCTTTAGTATGTTTGAACGAGAAGAGCGTATGCATTCGGACATCCACGCCGCCGAACTCGTGTTTCTCCTTCTGCTGCTTTTCGTCGTGGTATTTGGGGTTCTCGCGAAAAAACTAAAAACGCCCTATCCGATCGTGATGGTTATTGGCGGACTCCTGCTGAGCCTGGTTCCGCGGCTCCCCAATCTCGAGCTGAATCCGGACTTGGTCTTTTTTGTGATTCTGCCGCCGTTACTTTACAGCGCAGCCTGGGTTACCTCCTGGCGAGAATTTTCCTTCAATCTGGTCAGTATCTTGTTTCTCGCCTTTGGCCTGGTCGCCTTTACCGTCCTGGGCGTCACAGCCTTGGGAAATTTCTTTCTTCCAGGCTTTGACTGGCGCGTCGGTCTGGTGCTCGGTGCAGTAGTTGCCCCCACCGATACCATTGCGGCTGCCTCAATTGCAAAACGCGTCGGACTCCCCAAACACCTGGTGGACGTTCTGGAGGGCGAGAGCCTGCTCAATGACGCCAGTGCTTTGCTCGCACTCGAATTCGGACTGGTGCTGCTTGTCGGCGGTATGAAGCCCACCTTTACCTTCGGTCTGGTGCGGCTTCTCTACTTGACCGCTGTTGGCATCTTGATTGGACTAGCAGTCGGCGTAGTCGTTCACCTCATAGAACATCGCGTCGACGATGGCCCGATCGAAATTGCACTCAGTATTCTCACGCCCTACGTAGCCTATTTGACCGCCGATGCCGTAAAGGCTTCCGGCGTGCTCGCCGTGGTCGCGGCCGGACTCTACCTGAGCCGACAGAGCTCTCACTTTTTCTCCCCTGGTGTCCGGCTGCAGGCCTGGGCTGTATGGGAGTCTCTGACATTCATTCTCAACGGTCTTGTGTTCGTCTTGATCGGCCTGCAACTGCGCTACGTTCTGTCGAACATTCGCGATCACCAGTTCGGAACACTGATTGAGTACGGCGCTCTCTTCAGCACCTTTCTGATCGTGGTGCGCCTGATCTGGAATTTCCCCGGCGCTTATCTGGCCAACATAATTCGCCGCCGCATTCTTCATCAGAGGGAGCCCATGCCCGGCGTCCGCCAGATTTTCGTTGTTGGCTGGACCGGAATGCGCGGGGTGATCTCGCTCGCCGCTGCGATCGCTTTGCCGCAAACCCTTGAAGATGGCACTCCGTTTACGCAGCGCAGCATGATCATCTTCCTGGCCTTCAGCGCCATTCTGGTCACGCTCGTGCTTCAGGGACTCACGTTGCCACCCCTCATTCGTGCACTGGGCTTGTCCGGAGCTTCCGCGTCGCATTCCACCGAACAAGAGGAAGCGAGACGCACCATCCTCACGGCCGCACTAAAGTATCTTGAGGGCGCCGGTGAAAATGCTAAGCCAGAACTGGCCGAAGTCTATGACGATCTCTCGCAACACTATCGCGCTCGGCTGGCCAGCCTGAATGAAGCCAGCGCCGATGCGGTCGCGGCGCTCACGTTCCACAGCCGGTACGTCGAAGTGACTCGCAAGCTGCTGAACATCGAGCGCCAAACCGCCGTCCAGCTCCGCAACGAACGACGCATTAGCGACGAATTCCTGCGCGAACTGGAGCACGAGCTGGACTTGAATGAATCCAAGTTCGCCAAGCGGAGTTAAGCGATTTTCGGACGGTTCGCAGGAACGACTCAAACAGGTTTCGAAAAAATTCCGGTCGAGGCTGTACTTGGGCGGCGCAGCGCTTTCAGCGCCGTGGTAAGTGTTCTGCCTGCTTCGGGGCTTCAGCATCTGCAAAAGTTCATCGTAACGAATTGAAGATACGCGCCGCAGATGGCTGGTCGACGCCACTCGCCTCGTTTGATAAGCTGTCGGTTCCTCTGATTACCCCTTGTGCAGATTCAGCAGAGGAATCCCGATTTTCGAGCCCGCAGTGGCCGGAGAATTCCAATGGCGTCCGACCCCATCAGCGCCCCCGCGTCCGCGCCTGAAACGGCGGTTTCGCAGCTCGTTTCCTCTTTGCTTACTCGCTCGGCAATTTTTCTCGTCGTTACCATCAATCCCGGTGACGAAAATCGTGCCAAGGCACTCTCTCTTTGCGCGGATATCTCCGGGCTAGTGCGCGCCGTCGGATTTCGCGACATCGAAGCCGCCGTCTCCTGCATCATGGGCGTCGGTTCCGGCGCTTGGGACCGCCTGTTCGGCTCTCCGCGCCCTGCCGAACTTCATCCCTTCCGTGAATTTCGCTCCGGCCCGCGCCACGCCGTCTCGACACCCGGCGACTTGATCTTTCACATCCGCGCCAAGCGTATGGATCTCTGTTTCGAACTCGCCACGCAAATCCTGTCGCGCCTCGCGGGCGCAGTTACTACCGCCGACGAAGTCCAGGCCTTCCGCTACTTCGATCAGCGCGATCTCCTCGGCTTCGTGGACGGCACGGAAAACCCTACCGGCAACGCTGCCGCCGATGCCGTCTTCATTGGCGACGAAGATCCCGGATTCGCTGGCGGCAGCTACGTCATCGTCCAAAAATATCTCCACAATCTCGACGCCTGGAACCGCATCTCCACCGAGGCCCAGGAAAAAATTATCGGCCGCACCAAAGTCGCCGACATCGAACTAGACGACTCCGTAAAACCCACCTCTGCGCACAATGCGCTGACGGTAATCGAAGAAGACGGGAAGGAAATCAAAATTCTCCGCGACAACATGCCATTCGGTAGTCCCGGCCGTGGCGAATTCGGCACCTATTTCATCGGTTACAGCCGCACGCCACGAACCATCGAACAAATGCTCGAGAACATGTTCATCGGCCGACCACCCGGCAACTACGATCGCATCCTGGACTTCAGCACCGCAGTGACCGGAAATTTGTTTTTCGTTCCCACCGCCACCTTTCTCGACGACGTCTCGCCCGCCCAGCCCGCGACACTCTCGGCCCCAGATGAAACCTCCGCTTCCCCACCACCATCCAAGAATGGTTCCCTCGGTATCGGTTCCCTCAAAGGAGAAGATTCCCATGAATAACCTGCATCGCGAGCTGGCTCCGGTTTCCGACTCCGCCTGGTCCCAAATTGAAGAAGAGGTCTCGCGCACCATCAAGCGCTATCTAGCGGGTCGCCGCGTTGTGGACGTTCACGGCCCCGTGGGCCCCGCTCTCTCGGCCGTGGGCACGGGCCACCTGCGCGCAATCAAGGCGTCTGGCGAAGGCATCACAGCCCGGCAGCGCGAAGCCGAGGCTCTCGTCGAGTTGCGCGTTCCCTTCGAACTCGACCGCCAGATGATCGACGACGTGGAACGCGGCGCGAACGATTCCGATTGGCAGCCCGCCAAGGACGCCGCCCAGAAACTTGCCTTTGCCGAAGACCGTGCCATCTTTGAAGGTTACGATGCCGCCGGCATCGTCGGCGTGCGCCAGGGTACCAGCAATCCGAAGAAATCTCTTCCCGCAGACGTGCGCAAATACCCGGAAGCCTTTGCGCAGGCCTTAAGCCAGCTGCGCCTCGTCGGGGTCAACGGCCCCTATTCGATTTTGCTCAGCGCCGATGCTTATACCGAACTCGCCGAAACCAGCGATTACGGCTATCCCGTCCTCGACCACGTCAAACGCTTGGCGGATTGCAAAATTATCTGG
>Ga0126373_10000044_pt1 | contig 126532 bp, 108 predicted proteins | sample PanSoiMetPlot_11_FD_92545 | JGI IMG/M metagenome (GOLD analysis project Ga0126373, IMG submission 92545) | Tropical forest soil microbial communities from Panama - MetaG Plot_11 | ecosystem: Environmental > Terrestrial > Soil > Tropical forest > Bulk soil | place: Panama | collected 2016-02-17
ACTCGCACGATCATGCCTTCGAGTTTCTTCTCCTTTACACCATAAGAAAGAGCCTCGCCGGAGAAATGCACAATCCGCATCGGAGGGTAGTCGGCGCGGGGGCGCCGCGCCTTGTGCCCAATCGCCATCCAAACGTCATGCGGTGATTGTGTCGTTAGCCCATGAAAGCGCAGTGCCGACAGCAGACAGACGACTCCGTGCGGTACGCGTTTCGTCGCCTCCACCAGAGTGTGATGTTCGCTTACGCGGCTACCTTCGGCGACGTACAGCCCTCTTCCAACCCGCTGCACCAATCCGCGGTCCTTCGCCTGGCGAAGGTATTGTCTCGCGATGCCGACGCGGTCTAGTTCACGGGGCCGGAATACTCCTGTTTTCCGAACGAGACGAGCGACCTGTTCTGTCTTGGATAGTGTCATCGCACCTTCATTACAATATGTCGGCATATTATCATAAGTGCCAACATATCGTAAACAAGCCTTCGATTTTATCGTTGACGCCAAGCTCTTATGGGCTGCGCTCTACCAATTCTTAAGCCCAATGAACACAAGAGATTATGAACATCGAAGATCAATCAATTTATGTAATTCTTAGCAGATGTGATGGATTAATAATGAGGAGCAAGCCGTTGATTCAAATTAACTTGGTGGCCAGGGAGGGAGTTGAACCCCCGACGCCAGCCTTTTCAGGGCTGCGCTCTACCACCTGAGCTACCTGGCCACGTTTCCAGAACCGCTGCCGACGGCCTGCGAGGACTCTCCGCTTCAGCCGTTCTGGCGGGCACCAACGACTGAGAAATCCCGGAAAGTATGTGGAACGCTGTTGATTATAACAACGGGTTCAGTTTCTCTCAACGTTGCAGCGGGCCTACACGCTATAAAGCCGATGGCCATCCGCATGCGGGCCGAGTGGGCGAATATATTCAGGTTTAATGCTGCGTCGATGCACGGGACAGCCCGGCGCCTGGCCATGCGGGACTTCACCGTCTGGCCCGTGGGAGCGGAATCCATGTCTGCGGAAGCTCAAAAGCAATTTGAGCAGCGCCAAAAATGAAGAGAAGGCTAAAATGTGGGATCACTCGCAGAAGTGATCGGAATCGAATGAATCTGACGAGCAAGTTCCGCAAGATACTCCTATTTGTGACTGTCACAGTACTAGCCGGCAAATCGTTTGGTGCCGAGAAGCCAGAGAAGAGTGTTTATGACTACACGCTGGTCGACTTGGGCGGAAGGGAAGTGTCGCTGACAGCGTACAAGGGAAAGGTCCTCGTGATCGTCAACCTTGCGAGTCAATCCATTTTTCACGAGCAGAATGCGATGCTCGAGGAGCTTCAGAAAACGTATAAAGACCAGGGCTTGGTCGTGCTGGGAATTCCGTCAAATGATTTTGGTGCGCAAGAACCTGGCACAGATGGCGAAGTACAGAGAATGTACACGGACCAACATTTAATGTTTCCAGTGTTTGCGCGGGTCTCGGTGCGTGGAAAGGATGAAGCGCCCCTTTACGCTTTCCTGACAGGTGACAAAAAGGCGGCTACATCTGGAGATGTGCACTGGAGCTACACAAAGTTCGTGGTTGATCGCACTGGAAAAGTGGTGGCGCGATTCGAGCCGCACATCCTGCCAAATGCTCCCGAAGTGCGGGTTACGATCGAGGATGTGTTGGCGGGAAAGTTCAAACCTCCTGCGCGCAAGCAGGACGAGGAGAAAGACGCAGGCGGGCAGGAAAATATGGCCCGCTGATGGAGCTTATGCTTTTAGGGCTGCTTGGGATCCAGTCTCCAGACTTTACCGTGGGCAAGATCTGTCAGCCAGACTGAGCCGTGGCCAACGCGAATGCTGTCACCGCCGGCTCCCACCCATTGCTGAACTACAGAGTTGGTCGCCGGGTCTATGCGGGTAATGGGAATCTGGAAGACGGTAGCCCATACGGATCCCTCGCCGAATGTGATCTCGCCACCGGTGCCCGAAATCCCAGCTCGAATCGTCGCAATCAATTTGCCGGAACGTGCATCGACGCGCGAAATCGTCCCGTCTCCCTGGTTTAACGTCCAGACCGAATCAGCCCCCACGGTAAGAAAGCGCGGCTGCGGTCCGACGGGGATTGAACTCACGACCTCGTTGGATTGTGGATCTACGCGCGTCAGCAGATTGTGCTCGGTTGATGTGACCCAAACGCCGCCCTCGGTAAATGCGGGTACGAAGGACCCGGAGGGAATCGCGATTTCCGCGACGACCTTATTGTTCTGCGGATCGATGCGGGCAAGTATCCCTTTTTTATCGATCGCCATCCAGATACTTCCTGCTCCAACGGTAATCCCACCCTCGGAGTCAGCTGGGTCAACCGGGATTTCCGCCTGAATCTTGCCCGACGCCGGATCCACGCGGACCAAGCTGTGCCCTCCGCAACTGGGGACCCATATGCTCGCGAATCCGGCCGCAAGGCCTGAGCATGGTTCCTTTACAGTTACGGTCGTTGTCGGCTTGTTGGTCTTCACATCGAGCCGTACGACATGATTCACGTTCGAGCTTGTGACCCACACCGCATCACCCGTGACGACCATCCAGTCAGGATGTCCGTCGAGCGCGAATGTAGCAAGCGGGTGCAGATCGGACATGAGCCTACGCACACCGGGCGTGTTGACGCCGGGACGAAGGTGCTGAGACGCGGCTGATTGTGCATTCAGTCCGACGCGCAGAGAGACCGCAACCAGCAATGCACAAAACGAGCAAATTCGCATTCAGATTGATATCACATCGATGGCTCTTCATGATTATTCATCGTTGCGATCCACGTCATAAATGAAACAGTATTTGTTTCTTGAATCACAAAAATGCGGTAAAATCCATTGCATTCCCCCCTCGCGTAAGTCAGTATGGGTCCATTTTGTTTGCCGCTTATCCGTCTGACAAGCGGAGATGAGCGGGTCTGCGTATGATGTGGGACTCTGGTCCCGCAACCCCGGACTGACATGATGAAATCTATGTTCCTGATTGCCGGAGCGCTGTTGCTGGGGTGTGCGTTGCTGCCGGGGTATAGTGGCACGCTGCTCGCCGCGGACGAGACTGCGCTCAACGATGGACAACGGTTTTATATCGAGAAAATCCGGCCAATTCTCAGTCAAAAGTGCTACAAGTGCCACACCGATCAGCCCAACAGCCGATTCCGTGTCGACTCCCGCGAAGCGATTCTGCAGGGCGGCAAGCGGGGGCCGGCGGTCGTGCCAGGAGATCCCGACAACAGCTTGCTGATTCAGGCAGTGCGCCAGACCGGCGAACTGAAAATGCCCAAAGACAGCAGGCTGGATGAGCAGGAGATCGCGGACCTTGTTGCCTGGGTGAAAATGGGTGCACCATGGGACCCGCTGGATCGCGCGAAGCCCGTGATTCCAGCGCTGAGTGCTGCAGCCGCAGCGTCTTCTGTAGGTGAAGACTTCTTTGAGACGAAGATACGTCCGATTTTCGCGAATGTTTGCTCCAACTGCCATGACGATAGGGCTACTTCCGGTCTCCGCGTACTTTCGCGGGAGGCCCTGTTGCAGGGTGGGCACCGGGGGCCGGCGATTGTGCCTAATGATCCTGAAAAAAGCCTGCTGATTCAGGCGGTGCGGCAGATCGGCGACCTGAAGATGCCGAAAGGCGGCAAGCTTCCCCCGGAAGATGTACAGAACCTGACGGAGTGGGTAAGGATGGGGGCGCCGTGGCCTCAAGCGAAGCCCGTCATAGCGTCGGGGACCCCGTTCAAAATCGCGCCAGAGCAGCGAGCATTCTGGTCGTTCCAGCCCATCAAGATGCCTCCAGCGCCGGCGGCGAAGAATCCTCGGTGGGCGAAGACCGATATCGACCGATTTGTCTTGGCGAAGCTCGAGGCGCAAGGTATATCGCCTTCTCCCGAGGCCGATCGACGCACGTTGATTCGGCGCGCTACGTTTGATCTCACAGGGCTACCACCGACCCCTGAGGAAATCGACGCGTTCGAGAAGGACAAATCAGCGAACGCATTCGCCAAAGTTGTAGATCGTCTGCTGGCATCCCCGCGTTACGGCGAGCGCTGGGGCCGCCACTGGCTGGATGTGGCGCGATATGCCGAAGACGACGTGCGTGGTCTCGATCCGAAGGGACGTGGGTACATGCCGTTTACAGGCGCCTATGTGTATCGCGACTGGGTGATCAAGGCATTCAACGACGACCTTCCATACGACAGGTTCGTTCGATATCAGCTTGCTGGCGATCTCACCGGAGACAATGACCCGAAGACGGTACTTCCTGGGACCGCCTTTCTCGGAGGTGGACCCTGGCTCTGGGACCAGGCCGAACCGGTGCAGGGAAGAGCAGACGAGCGGAACGAGCGAATCGATGCAGTTTCTCGAGGACTCCTCGGGCTGACGGTAGCGTGCGCGCGTTGTCACAACCACAAATACGACCCGATTTCCCAGAAGGACTACTACGCATTGGCAGGCGTGTTCGCGAGTTCCTCTTACAAAGAGTATCCGCTGACTTCGGATGCGCAGGTGGCGGTCTGGAAAGAGAAAGAACGGAAGTATCTCGACCTCGAAGAGGAACTGGGCGAATTCACAAGATCAGAAAGAGAACAGCTGGCTGACATTCTTGCCCATCAGACCTCGCAGTACATGGTCGCCGCCTGGCGCGTAACGGGCAAACCAAAGCTCACAATCACGGAAGCTAGCGAACAGGATCACGTTGATCCCGAAATGTTGGATCGCTGGGTGAAGTTCTTGGCGCAACCGCCAAAGTTTTATCCCTTCTTAAGGGACTGGCAGGCCATGATCGCCGCTGGCGGAATGGAGGAGGACGAGGCGAAAGCATTAGCCGATGCATTCCAGGATCTTGTTTTTCGCGTGGAAACGGCTCAGCGAGCCATTAAAGAAGAAAACGAAATCATCAAGGCGAAGAACGACGTCAAGAAGCGTCCACGGCGGGACGCCCTTCCCAACGAATTTGAAACGGATGATCAGTTTTGTCCAGGGTGCAGTCTTGAACTGAAGACGTTGCCTACCGAACAAGCGAGCTTATGGGTCGACTTGTTCATGATGTCGCTCAACTCCGATGAGGAGAAGCCGATGCCCGGGCTGTTTGTGTTTTACGACTGGGGCCTGAAGCGGCGACTCAATGCGGAGTGGCGGGACTACATTGCAAGCATGGAGAAGGAACTCGAGACGCTCAAGAAGTCACTCGAGCCGCGGTATCCCTTTGTCCACGGCCTCAGTGACAAGCCCAAGCCGGTAAACATTGCAGTGAACTTGCGGGGAAACCCGCACAATCTGGGCGAGGAAGTGCCCCGTCGGTTTTTGGCAGTCTTGAGTCCCGAACAGTCTTTGCCCTTCCTGGAAGGCAGCGGCCGACTTCAGCTAGCGAATGACATCATCGAGAGCCCGATCGCCAGCCGAGTGTTTGTTAATCGAGTGTGGAAGTGGCACTTCGGAACCGGCATCGTGAATACGCCCGACAATTTCGGTTTTGCGGGGGAGAGGCCATCCAATCCTGAGTTGCTGGAGTATCTGGCTGCGCGTTTTCGCGCGAGCGGATTCTCACTGAAGAAACTGCAGCGCGAGATTATGTCATCGGCCGTTTATCAGAGCAGCGCCGATGAATCGAAAGAAGCGCACGAGAAAGATGGAAGCAATCGGCTTTACTCGCACTTCAATCGTCAGCGTTTAGATGCCGAATCGATTCGCGATTCGATTCTGTTTGTGGCCGGCGATCTTGATCTGAAAGAGATGGGTGGCCCATCAAAGGATTTTGGCCCGGAAAACACCCGCCGCACCGTGTACTGCAAGGTCAGTCGCTTTCGCTTGAACAATTATCTGCAGGTGTTCGATTTCCCGAATCCTAGCTTTACAGCCGAGCAACGGTTCTCGACCAATGTGCCCGTACAGCGCTTATATTTCATGAACAACGATTTTGTGTACGACCAGGCAGGCAAATTCGCAGAGCGCGTGTTTGCCAAGGGCAGTGACGAAGCGCGGATTGTCGAAGCGTATCGCCTGTTGTATGGAAGAGCTCCGAGCAAGCAAGAAGTCGAAATCGGCCTGCAGTTCTTGCGGACTACTCCGGAAAAACCCGGAAACAATATAAGTGGTGAACCAATTACTGCTTGGAAAGAGTACGCACGTGTGTTGCTGAGTGCGAATGAATTCGAATTCGTCGATTGAAAGTTTGCTGGACATGCGTTTCTCAACCTGGAGGATTCATGATTCACCTTCCGACTCCCAGGCCGGTTACTCGTCGCGAGGCTCTTTGCCGAATGGGCGCGGGGTTCGGCATGTTAAGTCTGGCCACTTTGATCTCCGATACATTTGCGCGCGCCGCGGAGAATTCAGCGCCGAGTCCGTGGATGATTCAGGATCCGAAGTTCCATCCGAAGGCCAAGCATGTCATCTTTCTTTTTATGAATGGCGGGCTGTCGCAGGTCGACAGCTTCGATCCAAAGCCGATGCTCGAAAAGTATCACGGGCAGCCGATGCCGGGCGAAACGCCGCAACACGAGCGTAAGACCGGCGGACTGATGAAGTCCCCGTTCATCTTCAAGAAACATGGCAAAAGCGGTATCGAAGTCAGCGAGCTCTTTCCCTACATCGGCGAGTGCATCGACGATATTTGCGTGGTGCGTTCGGTGTACACAGATATTCCAAATCACGAACCCGCGCTAATGATGATGAATAGTGGCGCGAATGTAGCTGGCCGTCCCTCGATGGGATCATGGATTACTTACGGATTAGGAACTGAAAACAAGAATCTGCCGAGCTTTGTGGTTCTGTGTCCCGAGGTTCCAACTACAGTAGGGCCGCCGCTCTGGAATTCGGCTTTCTTGCCGCCGATGTACCAGGGCACGTATGTCACAGATGATGCGCGATCGAAGGAATTTGATCCACAGAAGCTGATTCCGAACATCCACAATGAAACTTTCGATCTGAACCAGCAGAAGAAGGAAATGGATCTGATCGCCCAGTTGGATCGTTTGAGTATAAATTCGACCAAGACACACGACCCACAACTGGAAGCGACGATCTCGGCATTGGAAACGGCTTACCGGATGCAGACAGAAGCTCCGGATGTCTTCGATGTGAGAAAAGAGACCGACGCGGTCCAGAAGTTATATGGCGAGGGAAGCACCGCCCGCGGTTGCCTAACGGCTGCGCGACTGGTAGAGCGCGGTGTGCGCATGGTTCAGGTCTATTACGCGAAGGGCGATCCCTGGGATCACCATTTTGATATTCAGCTGCACCGCAAGACAGCGCACGATTCGGACCAGCCGTTTGCAGCGTTAATCAAAGATTTGAAGTCGCGGGGACTATTCGATGAGACGCTGATTGTCTGCGGCTCGGAATTCGGCCGCACTCCGGTTGTCGAGATGGGAAGCGGCTTCATGGGTGGACAGACGCACAATGGCCGGGATCACAATCCCCATGGATTCACAATGTGGCTGGCTGGAGGCGGAATCAAAGGCGGGATGGCGTTTGGAGCGACTGACGATTTCGGGTGGAAAGCCATCGAGAAGCCCGTCCACGTGCACGATATCCATGCCACTATTCTGTATCTGCTGGGAATCGACCATACAAAACTGACGTATCGTTACAGCGGTCGCGACTTTCGGTTAACCGATGTTTCCGGAGACGTGATTCACGAGATCATTGCGTAACACCAACTGAGAGGAGAACGCAACGTTCATGAAAGTGGGTTGGCTCAAGGGTTGCGTCTTTACAAGTTTACTCGTTCTTGCCTCGGTCCTCGCAGCCTCGTATGCGTTCGCCGCGAAGTTGCAGACCTTCACCGGCATTGTTGGCGACGCGGTCTGCGGGGCCAAGCACACGATGGATGGCGACGACATTTCATGCCTTCGTACCTGCATTCAAAGAGGATCGAAGTATGACTTGGTGGTTGGCGAAAAGGTATATGTTTTGAATCTGAAAGATTCATCAGCTGCGAGCGCTCTGGATAAGCTTGCCAGCCAGCAGGCCCGTGCCGAGGTCAAAGGCGAGGAGAATGGTGGAGTGATCGACGTTCAATCCGTCATTGCAGCAAAGTGAAGTGTCCTGCGTTAACGGTCATCTCGGGTTTTCATTTTCTCGATCAAGGCAAGACGTTCCAGAATGGGTTCCCGTTCTTGCGATTTTCCCGCATAGTATTCAAGAATGTGGTGCTTCAGATTCCTGGAAATGGTGCTTTCTGGTTTTGCCGTTATCTGTTCGAGCAGCCTGGCGTAAGTTTCATCCGCAAGTGGATAATCGCCCGGCTTGTCCCGCCTTCCTGTGTCAAGATCCAAATTTGCCAGAGAAACGGGATTGCTTCCGTCTTCATTTAATCTACGCAAAGCATCGTTGAGTGCATCCACGGCTTGATTCACGCTGTGGAAGTACAAGTGCTGGGTTTCGGGAGTAGGAACTTTTATTGCGAGGTCGGCTGCGCCACCAACCTTCGGCACGATAAAGACGAAAACTGCCAGCAGATGTGCTTTGAATCCAGGCCCCTTGTAGGTGTGCTTCCATCGACGATCGTAATTGGTCCGAGAAACCCGCCGGGAAAAGAGGTGGTACGCCTCATCGTCCTGAGGCTTAGGAAACTGGTGGCGATGCAAAACGACCTCCGCTTCGGCAAATGATGGAATGAAACTGCGAACCGCTGTGCGGTAACTTCGCAGAGCCGGCTGATCCGGCCCTACTTTCGAGTGGATGTCGAATCCATAGGTGTGGATAAAGGCACGCTCCAGAAACTTTCTTGGCACTCTGAATCCAACTGTGCGCAGGTACGCTGGGGGAGCCAATTCGAGATTGCCGAGTTCTTGTACGTCGAAGGCGAATTCAGTGCGGATATGTCCATGAGGGCTCTCACCATAGGTCACGCTGTTTCCGTATTTGCGTTCGAGCTTGGGGAACGCGATTGCGGTGGCGGGGTTGATTGCCTCGGAATGTCCCACAGAGTCGCCTAGGTAATGAGATAGGGCCCCGATAGCGAATGCATATTCATCGAGTGTGCGCGCATTCTCGAGCATCCAGGCAACAAAATCGCCCGATCGAACATAGTGTGTCAGATTGCTGAGGAAGCGTTTGCCGAAAGGATAGTAGCCCATATCTTGTATGGCGCACCCGCCGTATGCGTAAGAATGGGCAACGACGAGTTGATGATCAGTCGCTCCCGGGAACTTTGCAAGAAGTAGTGGTCGGATAGATTCGTTCCACGCGAGATCGATCAGTTCTTCGTGAGTGAGGACGGAGTAGGCCCCGCTGCTTGCGCACCAGAGTAGCAGAACTAGCAGAAGCCCCGCCTTGAGCGCATTTGACCTTAGAGCTATGTGCTTCATCGGAGTGAATACGATGCGCTGACGTGCCTCGCAGTTGTGGAGAGAAAGTGAAGGCGGAAGGCCTTTTACACGGAAATCAGATTCTTATAGATCGCCATGCCGACGACTGCGTCGACGCCAATGGCATCGAGTGCGTCGATTTCTTCCTGTTTGCGGATGCCCCCGGCCGCAATGAGCTGCCGCGAAGTCTGGTTGCGCAGGTCGCGCACAATATCGAAGGGAAGCCCCTGAAGCATGCCCTCAGTATCGATATGCGTGTACAGGAAGGCGCCGCAGTAAGGCTCCAATGTGCGGATCATGTCGGTAGTTTCGATAGGAGTAGAGTGCTGCCAGCCTTTTATGGAGATGTAGCCCCCGCGGGAGTCGACGGCAAAGACCAGATTTCCTGGGGAGAGCTGAGTTGAGAGCTCGCTCGCAAAAGCCACGTTTATATCCCCATCTGAGACTAAGGATGAGCCGAGAATCACGCGTTTGGCGCCGAGGTCCAGCATCGCACGGGCGGACTCGATTGAGCGGATGCCTCCGCCGACCTGACAGGAAAGTTGGCCTGCGATTTCAGTAACCAGAGCCCTATTATCGCCACGGCCAATGGCGGCATCGAGATCAATCACCTGAACGAGCCGATACTTGCTGAAACGATTAATCCACTCTTGAAGGTTATCGAACTCAAGGGCCTTACGGCTGCCCTGCACCAGTTGGACGACCTTGCCGTCCATCAGGTCGATCGAGGGAATCAGCACGGCCACCTCACGGCGATTCCTTTGTTACTCAGATATTGCTTGAGATCTTCGAGTGAGCTCAATCCGTAGTGAAAGATCGACGCCGCCAATGCCGCATCCGCCTTTCCCCGTTCGAATACTTCCGCAAAATGCGCTGCGCCTCCCGCTCCACCAGATGCGATCACGGGAATATTCAGCCGGTCCGCGATGGCGAGAGTCAACTCGCAGTCAAAGCCCGTTGCTGTGCCATCTCGATCCATGGAGGTCAGCAGGATTTCGCCCGCTCCACGGGATTCAGCCTCCAGAGCCCATTCCAACGCATCGCGATTCGATGAGACACGTCCGCCGTGCGTGAAGGCCGTCCATGACCCGTTCTGGCGCTTGGCATCAATTGCCAAGACGACTGCTTGTGAGCCGAAGCGCTCCGCAATCTTTGTAATCAGTGTTGGATCCGATAGCGCGGCCGAATTGATACTGATCTTGTCGGCGCCCGATGCGAACACGGCAGCCGCCTCATCGAGTGTGCGAATTCCGCCGCCTACGGTAAAGGGAATGAAGAGTTCTTTCGCGGCCCGACGTACAGTATCAAGCAGCGTGGTGCGGCGTTGATGTGACGCTGAAATGTCCAGCAACACGATCTCATCCGCCCCTGATGCACTATGTGCCTTAGCGAGTTCGGCAGGATCGCCCGCTTCTCGCAGATCTGCGAATCGGACACCTTTGACTACGCGTCCGTCGTCGACATCAAGGCAGGCGATGATGCGTTTAGTCAGCATGTCAGATAGCGCAAAAATTGGCGAGAAGCCGAAGTCCCGCCTCGCCCGACTTTTCGGGATGAAATTGAACTCCGAACAGCAGGTCGCGCTCAACTGCCGCCGAGAATTTGCCTGCATAGTCGCAGCAGGCCACGGTGGTCCCATTCACTGGCGCGAAATATGAGTGAGTGAAGTAGACAAACGGACGCGCAGTCAAGCCGCGGAAGAGACGAGTTGCTGAGACGACATCCAGTTGATTCCAGCCCACATGAGGCGACTTCACACTCTGAGGAAATCGAGTGCAGGTGCCGGGAAACAGCCCGAGGCCTTGGGTTTCAGGGGCTTCGTCACTGCCCGAGAACATCCATTGCATGCCGACGCAAATACCGAGAAAGGGAACGCTTCGCGATATGGATTCCATAATCGCTTCCTGCAAACCTGAGCCAGCTAATGAAGAGGTCGAGGAAAAATGGCCGACACCGGGCAGAACGACCTTCGCGGCCCGCCGCACGTCTATGGGACTCGACGTAATGGCACACTCTTGTCCGAGCCAGTCGAGCGCCTTTTTTACTGACACCAGGTTGCCGGCGCCGTAATCGACGATTGCGATCATAGAACTCCCTTGGTACTGGGCAACAAGCCAATCATTTGCGGATCGCGCCAGCAAGCAGCACGGATGGCACGGGCAAATGCCTTGAACAAAGCTTCGATCTTGTGATGACTGGATCTGCCGTAGAGAACACGAGCGTGCACATTGGCACGGGCACCGCGCGCGAAACCCTCAAAAAAATCTTCCACTAACTCGGATTGGAGATCGCCGACCAGGCGAGTTCGCACTTTTGTCTCGATTACGGCAGCTGTGCGCCCGCAGAAATCCACGGCGGCGATTCCCATCGTTTCGTCCATAGGCATGAGGAAGTAACCGGCACGCAGAACACCTCGCTTCGCTCCAAGCGCCTTATCAAAGACTTGCCCGAGAACAATGCCGACATCTTCAACCGTGTGGTGCTGATCAACGTCGAGGTCTCCACGAGCTTTTAGTTTCAGGTCAAAACCTCCATGATGCGCGAACAGTTCCAGCATGTGATCGAAGAAGCGAATACCGGTGGAGATGTCGTAGGAACCGCATCCTTCAATTGTGAGCGAGGCCTGAATCCGCGTTTCTTTGCTGATTCTATTGACTGTTCCTTTCCTCATCAGTGTGCGACTCCCTGTGCGATAGCAAGTTCTTCAAGTACCTCTCTAAGCGCCTTCAGCATGCGATTCGTGTGCTCTTCTGGGCCGAGTGTGAAGCGGACGCATCCTTCACAACCATAGTCCGTCGATCGGTCTCGTACGAGGATGCCGCGACGGCGCATCCGCTCGACGAAGGCCTGAGCATCCAATTTCGTCGAGCCTATGCGCGCAAGGACAAAGTTTGCGTGACTCGGCCAGAATTGGATGCCGCGGGATTGGAGCGCGACCTCCATGCGTCCGCGCGATTCCTGAGTCTCACGGACATATCGCTCAATGTAACTCTGATCAACCAGCGCTTCCGGCAGGCAGGCCAAGGCGATCGCGTTGACATTGTAAGGAGAACAGATGCGGCGTAATGAAGCCATCTGATCCCCATCGCCGATCAAAACTCCCATCCGTAGACCCGCGAGCCCATAGGCCTTTGAAAATGTCCGCGCGATGAATACGTTGGGATATCCGCGAGCGGAAGGCAGAAAAGTCTTTCCACAGAACTCGAAGTAGGCCTCATCAACCAATATTGCCGTGGCAGGTGCACCGCGGGCGATGTCTTCAATTTCCTTAAGAGGCGTCAGTGTTCCAGTGGGGTTATTGGGATTTGCAATGGCGATCAGGCGTGTTCGGTCCGTGACCCGGTCGCGAACGATATCCGCCGGAAATCTGAAGTCTTTACCGGCCGGAATGCTGGCGACTTCGGCCCCGGTCGCGCTCATGTAGATGCGATACATCGAATAGGTCGGAACAACGACGATGGCCTCATCGCCTGCTTGGAGATATGTTTGGCAGAGCAGATGGATGGCTTCATCGACTCCGTTCGTCAGAAGCAAGTCTGATTCAGACACTCCCAGGTACTTCGCCAGCATCGCTTCAACCGGCTGTCGCTCAGGGTAGCGCGCCAAGTCGTCCATTGTGAGTTGTTGAATACGCGCGAGCACACGAGGTGAGGGGCCCACAGTATTTTCGTTGAAGTCGAGGCGCAGCCCCTGGCGTCCCGCCAGTGGAGGATGGTAAATGGGGATTGAATGGACACCTCTCCTGGGGCTAAGCATTCGTGCACCTCACGCGCACGGAATCCGCGTGCGCCTGAAGACCCTCGATGTGAGCCAGCATTTCCACGGTCTTGCCGATCTGTTTCAACCCTTCGCGGGAAAGTTCTTGCACGGTCACAAGCTTTATGAAATCCATTACGCTGAGGCCGCCGCGGAAACGAGCTTGCCCTGCGGTCGGCAAAACATGGTTTGGTCCGGACGCATAGTCGCCTGCAGATTGCGGCGAGTATTCACCCACGAACATCGAACCGGCATTCCGGATGTAGGGAACATCTTCCCGAGCAACGGTAATGTGTTCGGGTGCGACGGTGTTTGCCCACTCACGAGCTTGCTCGCGCGATCGCGCAACGAGGCTAGCTCCCTTTCGCTGTAGGGATTTCCTGGCAATCGCGTTCTCCGCAGCCAATTCTGTTGTGTTGAACTCAACTGCTTCGGCGAGCGTTCGGTTGGTCGTAATAAAGACGCAGAGAGCCTCGGGATCGTGCTCCGCTTGCGAAACAAGATCGGCGGCGATGAACCTAGGATCTCCGGATTCGCTCAGAACAAGAGCTTCGGTTGGGCCTGCCAGCAAGTCGATGGCGCAATCGAATGAGACCAACTTCTTGGCGGCTGTAACATAGGCGTTCCCGGGACCAACGATTTTGTCTACGGCTCGGATGGTGGTTGTTCCATAGGCGAGCGCCGCAATCGCCTGTACTCCGCCGACGCGATAGAACTCCCGAACGCCGAGCATCTTTGCCGCGGCAAGGACTTCTAACGAGGGCTTGGGCGAAACCACACGGATATTCTTGACTCCGGCGACTTGGGCGGGAACAACCGTCATCAACAGAGTGGAAACCAGCGGGTAGCGGCCTCCTGGAACGTAGCATCCGACGGTGTCCAGCGGAATAGCCAACTGGCCCAGACAGATTCCGCGATGCGTTCGAGTCCACGATCGGGGCTTCTGCCATTCACAATAACGTCGAATATTTTGGGCAGCCATGCCCAGCGATCTGCGGACTTCCGATGGAAGCTTATTCCATGCGGCAATCATCTCTTCTTCGCTCACTTGCAGTGGTTGACCCTTGCTGAGACCGTCCCATTGCTCTGCGTAACGGCAGAGGGCACGATCCCCGGTACTGCGGATGTCTTTGATGATTTTCCGCACGCGTGGTTCGATGGCAGAAGGCTCCCTGCCACGAGCAGCCAAACGCTGGACCATCTCGACTGCTCTTCGGCCGGAAAGGATCCGCATCACAGCACCACCTTATTCAGCGGGTATTCGACGATTCCGTGGGCCTGTGCTTCTTTGAGTCGCGGAATGACTTCCCACGCTGCCGATTCGTCGATCACCGTATTGACGGCGAACCAGTCTGCATCGCTGAGATGAGAGATGGTGGGTTTCTGCAGTGCGGGCAGCACGCTAAGCACCGCGTTCAGATTCTCCTTCCGCACATTCAACATGAGCCCAACACGTTCCTGCGCCTCCATCGCACCCTGCAGCATCAGAGCCAAGTTATCGACCTTCTTGCGCTTGGTCCCGTCGGTGTAGGAGTACTTGTTTGCAATCAATTGGGTATTGGACTCAAGGACAGTTTCCAGAATGCGGAGGCGGTTGGCGCGAAGAGAACTTCCCGTTTCAGTGACCTCCACGATAGCATCGGCCAGCATGGGAGCTTTCACTTCGGTCGCGCCCCATGAGAACTCGACGCGAACATCGATGTTTTTCTTGCTGAAATGCTGTCGCGTTACATTGACAAGTTCAGTCGCGATGATTCGGTTCGATAGATCCTCGGCGCGCTGAAACGGAGAATCGTCGGGAACGGCAAGCACCCACCGAACCTTGCCACGGCTGCGCTTTGCGTAGATCAGATTGCTTACGGTGGCGACTTCGAGCCCGCTCTCGATGACCCAGTCGAGACCTGTCAGACCGGCATCAACGGCTCCATGTTCGACGTAGCGCGCCATCTCTTGGGCGCGTATGAGCAGACAGTCGATTTCTGGGTCGGCAGTGCTGGCAAAATACGAGCGGCCATTGGTATAGGCTGGAAGTCCCGCGCGCGCGAAGAGTTGGAGTGTGGCTTCCTGGAGGCTGCCTTTGGGGATGCCGATGCGGAGTTTCATGACGTCACCCCTGCAGCGGCAGGCTCAGAGGGATGCACCGACAATTTGTCTGTAAAACAGGAGCGTGTGCCGCGATGGCATACCAGGCCAACACCTTCGACGTCTACCCGAACGAGCAAGGTATCCCGATCGCAATCGGTGCTCGCGGAAACCAGGCGAAGCCGATTGCCTGACGTCTCCCCTTTTGTCCACAATTGTTGTCGCGTGCGACTGAAAAATGTGACATAACCGCTGCTAAGAGTACGTTCGAACGCTTCCTGATTCATGAATCCCACCATGAGCACCTCACCGTCGGAGTCGCTCTGCACGACGGCGGGAATCAGGCCGCCCAATTTGTCGAAGTCAAGTTCGGCATTCATTCCATTCTCCTGAAAGCAAAAAGCCCGCTGCGCTTGATGCGTCAGCGGGCTTAACTTTCTATGAGTGCTGTTTAGATCAGGTGCACCCCCGCCGACGCGCTGCGCACGTGGTGATGATGGCGGTGATGGACGTGAGACAACATTGCACAGACAGAATAGGGGGGAGCCGCGTAACCGTCAACAAAATTTCAAGGGCCAGAGGAATCGTTTTTTCGATAAAAACTATCCATTATTTGAATCATTCACATATTAACGGACGCTCTTGAAGGTGGTTCGCCGCTCCGAGCGCCATGGAAGCCTTTCTCTAACGAGCTATGATTTGTCGTGAGGACTCAAGGTGACGACCGATCTGCGCATAATCGAGGGACCGTACCTGCAAGACTTGCTGGCTCAGCCTGGCGCTCTCAACGATACGTATGCGAACTTCGAAAGGCCATCGAATTTGACGAGGGTTGTGTGCCGCCTCGCGGAGTTTCAGCGCGTTGTGCTTACCGGGATGGGGTCGTCGTATTACGCGCTTCACCCGCTGAACTTGCAATTGAATGATCATGGAATTCAGTCAATCATGCTGGAGACCTCGGAATTGGTCCACTACTACTCCCGTGCGCTGAATCCGGAGACATTGGTGGTAGCGGTCTCTCAATCGGGAGAAAGCGCTGAGATGCTGCGCTTGGCGCAAGTCAACCAGGGCGCTCCGATCATTGCGGTCACCAATAATCCAGATGGCACTCTTGCCAGGCATGCGGCGGCCGTATTGTTTACTCATGCCGGACACGAGTTCTCGGTTTCTTGTAAGACCTACGTTACAACGTTGATGACGCTCCAATGGCTGGCGGACGCGTTGTGCGGGCTCGATACCGAGGAAAGCTGTCGCAGGCTGCAATACGCGGAACAAGCAACGGCAGTTTACCTGGCTGATTGGAAAAAGCATGTCCTAAACCTCACCGCCCTGCTGAGTGGCATTCGAAATCTCTTCCTGGTAGGGCGGGGAGTGTCGCTTGCAACCGTGGGCACTGGTGCATTAGTGATCAAGGAGTCTGATCATTTCCACGCCGAAGGGATGAGCAGCGCTGCCTTCCGCCACGGTCCGTTAGAGATGTTGAGTGAACAGGTGTTTGTCGCAGTCTTCTCTGGCGACGAGAAGACGCGAGCTCTAAACGACGCTCTGCTATCTGATATTCGAAATGCCGGTGGCCGGGGAGAACTTATTGGGGAGTGTTCTGATTGCGAAAGCTTCCGCCTGGCTCAACTCGACATGGCGATCCGGCCGATTCTGGAGATTCTACCAATTCAAATGATGACGATTGCTCTGGCAGCGCTGGCCGGAAGAGAAGCAGGGAAATTCGAGCGAGCGACCAAGATCACGAGAACCGAGTGAGCCGGGAGTTCTAGTGCGCCGGAGCAACAGCGATTTGGGCGAGTCGCTTGCGCTCGACTTCTGCCTGCTTCGCGGCCTTGCTGGCTTCGAGGGTGACGTCCCGCGATCCGAATCCGATGCCGATCTTTTTCAGGAATGCCGTAGGTGGAGTACCTCCCGCGAAGATCCAGGCGAAGTCGTTCGGGATTTCCTGCTGCTGGCCACCCAACTCGAGGATCACTGATTCTGGCTTGAACTCCACGATATTCGAACTGAACAATACGCGGATCTTTCCAGATTTAATGCACTCTTCAATGCGTTTGGCATTTCGCTCTTTGATGCGGCTAAAACGCTCGCTGCGGTAGGAAAGCGTGACCTGGTTGCCTTTTTGGTTGGCAAGGCCCATGGCTGCTTCGACCGCGCTGTCTCCCCCACCAACTACCAGAATCTTCTTGTTGATATAGTGATCGGCCTCGATGAGGCGGTACATCACTTTAGGTAACTCCTCGCCCTTCGCGCCCAGCTTCCGGGGATCGCCCGCGCGTCCCAGCGCAAGGACAACGGTACGAGCACGGTATTGATTGGTGGCGGTAGTGATCGTAAATATTCTGTCTGTCCCTTTCTGGATGTCTTCTACCTTGTCACCCGTCGAGCAATTAAAGTCGGAGCGGTTCAGAACCATGTCCCAGAACGCGAGCAGGGCCTCTTTCGAGAGCTGCATTTTTTTGAATTTGCCGTACATCGGGAACTCGACCGGACTGGTCATCACCAGTTTCTGACGAGGGTACTTAGCGACAGTGCCTCCGATCTCGTCGCGTTCGAGCGTGAGATAGCTTAGCTTATTTTCAATAGCTCTCAGCGAAGCGCTGATTCCAGCGGGACCAGCACCGACGATAAGGACATCGTAGACGCCATCTATGGGTGCAGCCGGATTGGCTTTCAGCTTGGCCGCAATCGTATCGATGCAATCGCGTCCTTGGTTCACGGCATTCTTGATGAGCGCCAGTCCTCCGAGCTCGCCAATAATGAACATCCCCGATATGGTGGTCTCGTGCTCGGGCGTAAGCTGAGGCATATCGGCATTCATGCCTGGCGCGGCCATCACCATCGTGATCGCGCCAACAGGGCAGGCGTCGGCGCAAAGACCGTGACCGATACACTTATGGCCGTTTACGATGACGGCCTTGCCACCGATCATGGCAAGGACATCGCCTTCTGGACAAACGCTGGTGCAGGTGGCGCACCCAATGCAGTAATTGTTATCGATGTGTGGATGCTGGGCCTTCGGCCCTTCCGAAAACAGTTTCCCCTTCTCGGCGGCGTCGCGCGCGCGGATTTCCCGTTTCTTCAAGCCTTTGAGATAGATGAACAGGAAGACGAAGCAAATGATCCCGCCAATGCCGTACGTTAGAAGCGTATCCATCGACTAAAAATACCCCAGAACGAACTGAAGGCCAATATGCATCAGCGCGAGTACGGCGAACGCATAACTGAAAGGTTTATGAACCACGTGCCAGAGGTGAAAGACTTTTTGTGAGCGGGAGAGGAACATGAGGCGCTTGGAAAGGGCAGCTTGCTCAGCCGCAGCATGGATCGCTTTTTCGAGTTCCCGGTGCTGCGAAGGAACGAACCCAAAAAACGTCCTGAGAGATTCGCCTGAAGCGTGACGACGCAGGCGCGCAACACCGAATTTCCGCACGACATCCAGGATCATCATGTACAGCAGAGCAATCGGGATGGGAAGTCGTGCTACTTGTTGAGCATTGGGCAGTCGGAGAAGGGAACTCAGATCGCTCTCGGGAAGAAGCTTCTGCGAAGCTAATTCCTGGCACAGATTCTCCTGCAGTTCCTGCAATTCTTTCATCGTCAGCTCCGCGGTAGTGACTCTACGCGGAATTTGCGCGTAGAGATACCGTCCAACCACGCCGCTCGCCGATACGGCAAACATGATCCAAAATGCCATGCCGGCGATTCCCTTGAATTTCAGCGTGGAGTGGAACGCGATGATGAACGGCGCAGTCAGGCCCATCAGCACATGGATATCAAGCCAGTGGCGGGTTTTGCCAATCTGGCCGAGCCAAGCCCAGTGTTTGCGAATCGGATACAGGAAGATTCCGATAAACAACGCGACGCCCACAAACCCCAAATAGAGACCAATCGGTCCGCTGGGGCGCAGCATGTGATGCTTGGGCGAGAATGGGCGGTCAAGCGTCGACAGCTTGTAGTAGTCAAAGCCATAAACGAAGATGGCGAGATTCGACACAATAGCGACGAGGTAGAGCAATCGTAGCCGGATACGATGGCCTCGTTCGGTGTCGACTGCCGGTTTCGGACGCTCGGCGACGCGGACTGTAGCTGTTGCACTCATTTTTGCGCGACCTTTTCTTCAGTACTGACTGAAAATTTCTTGTAGCCGGTAAATTGATGCCAGTTACGCCAGTGTTGGCGAGCAGTTTCTACTTCTACCCGGGCTTGAGTAGGAAACCAGAATGCTTGTTTCGCATCGGCGAATGTCAGTGGAGAGAAATCGATTTCGGAGCTTAGCGTCTTCAGACCCACATCCTGCAGACTGTCTGCGATGCCCGCTTCGATCTTTGCGATCGAGCCAGTCTCGGCATCGATCCACGCGGTCCCGGTGAGTTCGAGGGGGTATTCCCGGCCTCGCAGGGCCAGAGCCGCTGGTGACTTCATTCCCGTAATGTGCTGGAACGAAACCTTCTGAAGGGTGTGCCCCGCGATGACCTCCTGCCCAACCAGCGTGAACTTAAACGCATCGGCATAGATAGGGTGAAACACGAGAAATAAAGTCGCAAATCCATTGCTCAGAAGCATGGACGTGTTCTTGCGGTCCTTCTTGGGCTCGTGAATCGGGATGCGAGACTCCGAAAGGTTTAGCTCGCCTCCGCTATTGGTCAGGATTACCAGATAGTCATAACTGGAGTCTTCCTTGAGTTCGACCTTATTGTCTTTCCCTAGTTTCTCCTGGCGGACCTGTTCGGTGCACTTCACATCCGAGAACTGATCGAGAAAAACCGAAGTCTGTCCTGCGGTACGTTCAAGAATCCCATTAAGCCGCTGCGCCTCCGGGGTGCCCGATTCCGCCGCGAAGGTCGTGCCACCTGCAATAGTGAAGATGGCGAATGCGCTTGCGCTCAGGACGAAGATTTTGGAAAAAGAAATCATTCGTGTTTCCTCCTGTTATCGAAGCGGTAGCCCATCGAGAACATGATCTGATCGTAACTAAGGTCGCCGCGATTCGTGGTGAAGTTGCTCTGCAGGTAGTAGTGCATGCCGAGCGTGGTTTCTACTGTTCCCGTAAGGAATCGGCTGCGATTGCCGGTGGTGAGCGTGGAACCAAAATCCTGCTGTCCGAGAAGAGCTTCCAAGCGCAAATGATCACTTATCTGTCGTGACAGTGAAAGCGCCTCGTAGTGTCCATCACCAAAAGAGCTGTTAAACCTGGAATAGTGCAGGTCGGCACGCAAGTTGACGATCGGCAGGCGCCCAAAGGTGATTCCATACATCTGGTTCAGGGAAGCCTTGGCGTCGCCACTGCGCGAACTGCGACCCAGAGTAGCACTGAGCCATATTTGCGGCCAGACCTCGACACGTCCCCCGGCGCTGAAGCCTTGGAACAGAAATTTGTCCAGCAGGCCCGTGCCGACCAGCGTTGTATCAAACGTCGGAACATCGCGGAAATAGTTGTAGTTTGCATCCAATTCCACGCGCGCGGCTGGATTGACGCGTAATGTCGTGAAGTTACGTCCAAGTCCAGGGCCGGGCGATGCCGTTACCGTATTTCCACTGGGAGCGTCCAGTTGCGCCGACTCATAAAGTGCGATCGTGCGCTTGTAAGAAACGGAATCTTCGAGGAATATGAACGGACGGTCTAGCTGCCACTTCAGCATGCTGATTCCGCCCCCGAAAGTGCTGCTGTAATGCCATGTGTCGTACTGGCCGCCGTCGAAATTAACAAACCCTCCACCGATTACCCGATCAGGGCTGTAGTCCCACGAAGAAGGATCAGGAGTGGAACCGCCGAAGACTCCGAGGATTGTACCCCTCGTCAGGTGTACTCCAAAGTATCCGCCGTCGATGGTATCGAGGCTGGGAGCCCATGGTAGATACAAGCGTCCAAATCCCGCCACTAGCGCGGAATTGGGGTTGTCGTAGGTCATATTCAGGTGGTACGTGCGGTTAAGCGTTTCCTGTAGCGTGTTCTGGACATCGGCTGATTCGCGTGTAATGCGACCCCGCCAATAACCGCTCAGGTTCCAATGCGTACCAGCGATCCGGGTGATGTCACCGCGGAAAACCACGCCGAGATTCGAACTGGTCACTGTGTTAGCGCCGTGACTGAAGGTTTCGATTGAATCGAACCCAATCCGGCCGCGGGCCCGGTTCACGGAAGGAGCCGGTGGCCGTGGAATCTCCTGGCGCACCTCTTCGTCAAGCGTGTCACCTTCACTGAACGAGATTACAGCCGGATATTGGCGGGTGGCGCTCAAGGTGCGTTGTTGCACCAGGGTCTCAGTATCTCCATTCGAAAGGTACGCAAGATCGCCAACTTTGACGGTCCGCTTAGGGTTGTGGATATCGGTGACCGCGGAGGTATCTGCAACCGCCGAAACTTCAAGTTCGGCCACAACTTTGGGATCGGCGGCGTTGACACTTTCGCCCTGCTTGGCAGCATGATTTGCGTCTATCACAAGAAGCTTCATGCCCTCAGTCAAGCCTTGCGTTTTTCCGCCTTCAAGATAGGCAACGCCATCGGCCACGTATTTAACCCGAAAGACGGTGTGAAGACTGGGGTCATCGCTGCGGGCGACAAGAGTCGAAACGGGAACGGCCGCAGCCAGCTCGGGCGAAGACGAGGGTTCCGCTGCCTCCGCAATAGTGTTGCTCGCGTTCGCTTCTGGCGTAGGAGCTGTCGCTTCTGGCGCAGCGGCGACCGCAGGTGCCGCCGGAGTGGCAACAGCAACCGTTTTTTCTTCCGCCTTCGGAGCGATAGGCTCAGGAGCAACCGCGGGCGCAGATGCCGGTTGTGACGAGTTCGCAGCAGGCGCTGTTGACACGGGAGCGGCAGCCGTTGGCTGTGCCGGAACTGGTGCGGCGGCGATCTGCAGCGGTTTCTCCTCGACCTTAGGCATCGCCACTACGGTGGCCGCAGAAGGAGCAATTGGCTCCGCGGATTTCGGGGCAGACCCGATTGGCTTCTGATTGGCGGCGGGCGCAGACGTGCTTGACTGTTCGGCCGCAGCTGGTTGGGGCCGGGCAACTGCCGGCGGTGGCGGCGGCAGCGCGCTCGCTGAAGAACTGCTGGACGGAGGTTGGAACTCAGGTCCCGCAACGGCAGGAGGTGGTGTCGGCAACTCCGGCGCGGAGTTACTCGAGCTGTCGCCAATTACTGGAGGAGTTCCGTCGCGGTGCCGCCGGAAGACGCCAGCCAGAACATTTCCCGACGTGGCTGCCACCGGCGCTCCGTGCGAGACGTGGTTCTCCTCGCCAGCCACCGTCAGAATAATGCTGTTGCCTTCGGCCGTTACAACGTACGGGCGGACCTCGTCCAGATCGAGCACAACTCGAGTGATGTAGGGAGTCGTGCTGTGCTGCGCCGTCCTGACCTGTCGCACGCCGTTGGCGTGCACCGCGACACTCTTCGTGCCGTTGTTACAGATCGTGTTCGGAAAATCCAACAGGATGCGGTTCGGGTTCGCCGCCGTATCTACCGATGGCTTTACCGGAGCACTGACCGTGATTTCGATTCGTAAATCAGACCCTTGCTTGGACGTGGTCACTTTCCGAACCGTAAGCGGAGTCGGATTTTGTGCCACGGCACAAGACAACAGGAGAATTACGCTTCCAAGTTGTTTCTGAGCTGCCGTCATACTGCGATATCACTTGCTGGCGCTCCACTTGCCGCCTGGGGGATTTTCGAATCTGAGTTCTAGCCCAGATCCGTCGCGTCCGGAAAGAGATCGCGATTTTGGCGCTTTAATTTCAGTTACTGCGAGAACCGCCGAGTCCCTGACTCAAACTAGGGTTGGCCACTCGGATGGCATTGGTAACAGTTAATGCTGTTGTACACATACCCGTTTACATTCGGGTGCTGGAAATTGTTCGCGTTATTGTTGCCATGGCAGCCCGTGCACTGGAAGATCGAGTAGTCACCACCGTTAATGTGGCACGTCGTGCATTGGCCGTTTGCGTTTCCATGGGTGATTGAGAACTGCGTGTACTGCGTGTGATTGAATGTCGCTCCAGTCCATGCGCTCGTGGTGTGGCAGGTCGAGCATTGCGCGGACGGAAAGAAATTAGAGTTCTGTACTGTGGAATGCGCCGGGTTCGTGGTGCCGTTGTAATCGCTTTGATGACACGTGATGCAGGTATTGCTGGTTAAGTTGTAATTGTTATTGACGTGACAATCGGAGCACACCCTGGGGGGAACGGTATGCATTCCGGTTAAGGGGAAGCCCGTGTTGTTGTGATTAAACGTGGAGTCTGTCCAGTTGATCGTGTCGTGGCACGTCTCGCACGTCGTGGGGAATCCGGCCGTCGCGTGTGCCGGGTTGGTGGTCCCCGTGTAGTCCTTCTGGTGGCACGAGTAGCACAGAGTGCTGTTCAGCGAATAGTTGTTGTTGACGTGACAATCGGTGCAGGCGCGCGGCGGCACCGTGTGCGAGTTGGTCAGCGGGAAGCCGGTGGTGGAATGGTCAAACTTGCCATCGGTCCACTGAACCGTGTCGTGACAGGTATCGCACGTCGTCGGGAACCCCGCCGCGGCGTGAGCCACCGGTGTGGTCGCGTTGTTGTAATCCGTCTGGTGGCACGTGACGCAGGCCGCGCTTGTCAGACTGTAATTATTGTTGACATGGCAATCCGTACATAGCCGGGGTGGAACCGTGTGCGACCCTGTGAGTGTAAAACCGGTGCTGGCATGGTTGAAGGTTGCGTCCGTCCAGGTTGTAGTGTCATGGCACGTACCGCAGGTCTGGGGGAAGTTCGCCGTGACATGGTTGGGATTGGTGGTGCCCTGGTAATCCTTGAGGTGACAGGTTACGCACGCCGTGCTGTTCAGGCTGTAGTTGTTGTTGACGTGGCAATCGGTGCAGGCGCGCGGTGGCACGGTGTGCATTCCGGTCAGAGTGAAACCGGTGCTGCTGTGATTGAAGGTCGCATCGGTCCACGTGCTGGTGTCGTGGCACTGATCACAGGTTTGCGGGAAATTCGCCGTCACGTGGTTGGGATTCGTTGTCCCCTGATAGTCCTTGAGATGACAGGTTACGCAGGTGGTGCTGTTCAGGCTGTAGTTGTTGTTGACGTGGCAATCGGTACACGCGCGCGGCGGCACCGTGTGCATTCCGGTCAGCGCAAATCCGGTACTGCTGTGATTAAAGGTTGAATTCAGCCACGTGCTGGTGCTGTGGCACTGATCGCAAGTTTGGGGGAGGTTTGCGCTGACGTGGTTCGGATTGGTGGTGCCCTGGTAATCCTTGAGGTGACAGGTTACGCACGCCGTGCTGTTCAAGCTGTAGTTATTGTTGACGTGGCAATCGGTGCAGGCCCGCGGCGGAACTGTGTGTAGTCCAGTGAGAGGGAAACCGGTGCTGTTGTGGTTGAAGGTCGCGTCCAACCAGTTGGTAGTGTCGTGGCACTGGTCGCAAGTCTGGGGGAAGTTCGCGGTGACGTGATTCGGATTCGTCGTACCTTGATAGTCCTTCAGGTGGCAACTCACGCAAGCCGTGGTGTTCAAGGTGTAATTGTTGTTGACGTGGCAGTCGGTACAAGCGCGCGGGGGAACCGTATGCATTCCCGTTAGAGCGAAACCGGTTGTAGAGTGATCGAATTTTCCGTCGGTCCACTGCACCGTGTCGTGGCATTGCTGGCAAGTCGTCGGGAATCCCGAATGGGGTACCGGTGTGGTGGCGTTGTTGTAGTCGGTCTGATGGCAGCTGACGCACGTCGTATTCGTAATGTTGTAGTTATTGTTAACGTGGCAATCTGCGCACGCGCGCGGCGGAACTGTGTGCGAACCGGTCAGCGGGAATCCCGATTGTGAATGATCAAACTGTGCCGGTTGCCACGCTGCAGTGTTGTGACACAGATCGCAGGTCTGCGCAAATCCCTGAGAAACGTGGTTCGGATTTGTCGTGCCTTGGAAATCCTTGAGATGGCACGAAACGCATGTATTCGTCGTCAGGTTGAAGTTGTTGTTGGTATGGCAATCGGTGCAGGCCCGCGGTGGAACCGTGTGCGCTCCCGTCAACGGGAAATTGACGCTATTGTGGTCGAAAGTCGCTGGCGACCAGCCCGCTGTCGTGTGGCACGTGTCGCACGTTGTAGAGAAATTCAAGGACACATGGCTCGGATTCGTCGTGCCCTGAAAATCTTTCATGTGGCAACTCGCGCATGTCGAGTTAGTCAGCGTGTAGTTGTTGTTGACATGGCAATCCGTGCACGTGCGTGGCGGCACTGTGTGCATCCCAGTGAGCGGGAACCCGGTGCTGTTGTGGTTGAAGGTCGCATCGGTCCAGTTGCTGGTGCTATGGCACTGCTCGCAGGTCTGCGGGAAACTGGAGGTGACGTGGTTCGGATTCGTGGTGCCCTGGAAGTCTTTCAGGTGGCAGCTCACGCACGCCATGTTGGTGATGGTGTAGTTGTTGTTGGCGTGACAGTCGGTGCATTGCCGCGGCGGCACGGTATGCATTCCCGTGAGCGGGAAATTCGTAAGGTTGTGGTTAAACGTTGCGTTTGCCCAGTTGCTCGTATTGTGGCATTGCTCGCAAGTCTGCGGGAAATTCGAGCTGACGTGGTTCGGATTCGTGGTGCCCTGGAAATCCTTCAGGTGACAGGTTACGCATGCCGTGCTGCTCAGTGTGTAGTTATTGTTGACGTGGCAATCAGCGCATTGGCGCGGCGGTATTGTATGGGAACCGGTCAACGCGAACCCCGTACTGGAGTGGTCGAACTTGCCGTCTGCCCACTGCACCGTATCGTGGCACTGCTCGCAAGTTGTCGGAAAGCCGTTGTGCGGTACCGGAGTGGTCGCGCTGGCAAAGTCCTTCTGGTGACACCCGACGCAGGCAGTCACGCCCAGGTTGTAGTTATTGTTCACGTGGCAGTCCACGCACTGGCGCGGCGGATCAGCGTGTCCACCGGTCAGAAGGAATCCTGTCGTGCTGTGGTCAAACTTCGCGTTGAGCCAGTTATCAGTAGTGTGGCAAGTTTCGCAGGTGGTCGAGAACTTGGCCGTTACGTGGTTCGGATTGTTTGTTCCGGTAAAGTCCGACTGGTGGCAGGAATAGCACGCCGTGGACATGATCTGGAACTTGCTGGTCGCCCCGCCTTTGTGGCAGAAGTCGCAATCGACGGCAGCATGGGCGCCTGTCAGCGGAAAGCGATTATTGTGCTGCTCTACGTCCTTGATCGCAACCTGCCAGCCCCGAACTGTGTGGCACTGCTCACAATTAGCTCCGAGTTGACGCTTGTGGATATCGGCATGGCAATCCTGGCAACGTTCGCCGACATTCGAAAAGACCATCTTTACGTGGCAGGAAGAGCAGGCTACGGCTGAGTGCATACCCCGCAGGGGGTAGCGGGTCTGGTTATGATCGAACTCCGGCACCGCCCGGATTGGCTTCCAGCCATTCGCGGTATGGCAGTTCTGGCAGGGAATCGCCAAGGCCCCATGTGGACTGTGCGTACCTTCGGAGGCCTGTGCTCGTGCGCTTACCGAGTATCCGGCAAGTGCAAGAACCAAGATGAAAACGAATTTAGGTGTAACTCGTGCGCCCATGACTTGCACCTTGCTTTCGTTCTCTTACCCCAGAATCAAAACGCTGCCGAAGATGGTTGAAGGTTCGGCTTTTGCAATTTGCAGTCCAACTAGAGTAGCGATTTTGAGAGCTTAGCCCAAAGTTACGCCAGTGAGAGTCCGAACGGTCTCCGGGCCATGGTTTACGCCGCCAAACAGGCCATTACTGAAGTTTTTTGTGTAACTCCTGCCTATCGTTTGGCAGCTTTTTCCTTCGATCCGGCGCGTAGTAAAGCCAGGCGGCTGTGCAAAAACTCTAGTCTCGGCTGAAGCGGCAATGGCGGAACTGGGCTTTCTTAAAGATATACCGCGCCCAAGGATGTGGATGATGCTCCGGAGGTTGTAGTCCCAGATGTACACAGAAGTACATGCTGGGCACCTCCCGGGATCTAGGCGGCGCTACATGCCGGTTTTCTTGCTGCCCGGTGTCGGCGGGTTGGGCCCATGGCAGGCTACGCAATCCTTGGGGGTAGGTTTATAAAACAAGACCATTTTGGCCCCGACTTCCTTGAATAGCTTGTGACATTCGGCGCACTTCACATTCTCGTGGGCCCCGCGCAAAGAGAAGGCAGTCCGTTTATCGTGATCAAACAGGGACGGCTTCCACTTCATGCTGTTGTGGCAGTCCGCGCAAGGAGTGTTCTCACCTTTGGCGAACTGCTTTCCATGTACGTCCTCGTGGCAGTCTTCGCACAGCATGGGGGCGGCCTTGAAATCCACGTTTGTCAGCTTGGTTTCAAGGTTCGGTGGTTTGTGGCAATCGATGCAGGCGGTCGCCCGGTGCGCTCCGAGCAACGGAAACTTCGTCTTGGAATGGTCGAATCCCGTGACTTCCTTCCAGGATTTGGTCGTATGGCACGCTTCGCAACCCAAAGGACTTCCGTCAGCCCGGACTTGCTTCATCCGCTCGCTGAACTGGCCGTGATGCACATCGTCATGGCAGCTGGTGCAGGCCAGACTCTTCCAGCGGTAGATAACGTCCGGTTTAGGCTGAAAATCGGCCGACTCCTTGTGGCAGTCGGCGCAGGGCACGGCGATATGCCCCCCGGTCAACATAAAGCGGGTTTGCTTGTGCCTCGCGAGGGTGAACGTTGAGGGTTTGTATCCCTCCAGGTTGTGGCAGCGGTCGCATGCGTTGAAATAGGGCGCCGCGGCAAACTGTCCCGAATGCCGGTCCTTATGGCAGTCCGTGCACGAATCAAACTTTACCCGGTACAACGTGTCTTCGCCCTTGGGTATGTGGCATTGCGCACACTCAAGCCGCGCGTGACCGCCCTGAAGCGGATACTTGGTCGAGGCGTGCTCCTTAACGGTGAAAAGCGAGGGCTTCCATCCTTGTACGTTGTGACACGAAGAACACTCGCCGCCATCAGCGCGCTTCGCGAACTGTCCCTTATGGGCATCCTTGTGGCAATCCGTGCACTTCTGGAAGGGGATGGCCTTTTTGAAATCCCCATTTGCGTGGCACTTTTCGCATTCGACAGTCGCGTGCCTGCCTTCCAGCGGATACTTTGTCTTGGAGTGGTCGAACTTTTCGTTAACCCCCTGCAGCGAGATCTTTTTCCACCCGCCGGTCGTATGGCACGACGAGCAGGCTTGCGGGAAACTCCCGTGGTGCGGATCTTTGTGGCAATCGGAGCATAGGCTGAAGGGGATGCCGGCGTACTGCGGTTTGCCATCGGGACCGTTCGTGTGGCACTTGGCGCACTGCACCTGCGCGTGCAGTCCGGTTAATGGGTAACGCGTTTTGCTGTGGTCGAACTGGCCTATATTGAGGGTTTTCCAGTCGACGAAATTGTGGCACGACTGGCAATTCGGACCCAGGCGCCCCTTGTGAAAGTCCTCATGACAGGGAACGCACGCTGTGGACAGACCAAGAAACGACCGGTCTAAATCTTTATCCTTGATGTTCGATCGTTCCTGCGGGGAAATGCGCGAGGCATTATGGCACTTATTACATTCAAGGCCGGCGTGCTTGCCCTCTAGCACATATCCGGTCTCCTTATGATTGAACGTCTTAGTATCCCACTTGATGAGAGGGAAATTCTCCCCGTTGTGTTCCGAGTGGCAACGCGCACATTCCTGGCTCGATCCGGCGGGGATGTTGTACGTCGCATGAAGTCCACGGTGAGACTTCAAGCGGCTGGCGATTTCGGTATGGCATTCCAGGCATTTGAGGGCGGCCTGACCGCCGAACTTGTGACAGCTGGCGCAATTCGTCGATCCATTCAGGGATTGATGAGGCCGCGACAGAGGCCCGGGAGAGATTTGGGCAAAGCTCGTGCTGCCCAGGATGAGCCAGCCAAGGAGCAATAGGCCGGTCCGTACAGCACAGTGCAAGAGCACCCAGAACGACATTCCGCGCCTGGCGGCTCCCCCTGTCCTGCGAGACACCTCTGTTGGATGGCGGTGGCGCACTATACCCGTGAACTCCCGGACCAAACTTATGAGAATGAATTCTATGAAGTCTAGCGAGGCAACAGAGGAATAAACTAGTCACTAAAGGTACACCCCGGCTGTACCTTGTATGTCTTGAGCCATAACCCAGAATCCTGAATCGGATGACCGTTTAGGTTTTGACAGGCATCGAAAGTACCAGCGGGGCGTACTCGGCGAGATGGCCATCGAATCGATAAGTAAAGAAATCTGAACACTGCGCCGAAAGTTTTCTGTACGACGTCCGAAAGCAGATTTCGCGCGCGGGCCATCCGTCGTGATGTGATCGCGATCACATACATCTCGAAGCCTTCACACGCATTCTTGTTTGCGCGAGACAGAGGTGGGCGAATCACACCACGTTCTGGTTGAGGATAGAGGCGCAGGCGTGCTCAGACTAGCCTTTCGATCGCATTCTCTTTTGGCATCGGATCTCGATTCGTTTCGCCGGCAGGAATCGATTCTGATTGCGCTGAACCTCCTTATCCTCGTTGTCCTGTTCTCATTGCATCTCTACTTCGCGTCCTTCTGGGGGAATCCCGGACCGCTCCTAATCGCGGCAGTGGCATTCGGAATCGGTGCGAAGGTAGCGGAATGGCTCTGGTTGCGAGGACTTAAGCGTGCGCTTACGGCGAAGCAACTGGCAACTCTTACCTGGGCATCGATCGCCCTGAACATTACACTCGCCTTTGTGCTCAGCGTTCTCACGGATAAAGAGGACACTCCGTACTTCGCGCTCATGGTCATCCCCGTGCTGGAAGCGGCTTTCCGTTTCCATTTGCCGGCGATACTCGGAGTCATCACCGCCGCAGACGTATCGCTGTTTTGGCAGGTCCGCTGGTTCTTTGACAAGCATCCGCCTCTTGATGTCGGCGAATACTTCGAGGCCGGCATCACATCGTTGCTGTTTTTCCTTGTCGGGGTGCTGGTTTGGCTGCTTCTCGCCGACCTCCGTACTAAGGAGGTAAGACTGGCAAACAATTTGCATGAACTGGAGCGGGCACGCGAACAGTTGTTGCGTGAGGAGAGGCTGGCCGCCGTGGGACGCTTATCGAGCGCGATCGCACATGAAATACGAAACCCCGTAGCGATGATCGCCAGTTCAATCGCGACCGCCAGGCAACTCAGCGGTCCGGATCGCGAGGAAATGTTCGCAATCGCGGCCGACGAGGCCAATCGTTTGAGCAATTTGACCACGGAGTTTCTCGACTATGCCCGCACCCGTCCATTAAACCTCTCGGAGATTTCCGTCGCCGACGTGGTGGGTTACGTTGCTGATGCATCGCGAGCTCATGCGAGTAAAAAGGGAGTCCGGTTCGCACTCGACGTACCCGCCGACCTCACCATCTGCACCGACCCAACCCAATTGCAACAGGCACTGATGAATCTGCTCTTGAATGCCGTGGATGCTTCCCCCTTCGACAGCAAAGTCGAGATCCGTGTGCGTGACCACGAGGAGGGGAGAATCCGCATCGACATCGAAAACGCCGGCGTGCCGATTACGGAACCGGCGCTCAGCAGAATCTTCGAACCGTTTTTCACTACCAAGCCGCGCGGAACGGGTCTGGGGTTGGCAATTGCGCGCAACATTGCGCGCATCCAGGGCGGCGATCTCGTGCTTACTGGAAACGAGCCGGACCGAGTCTGCTTTTCCCTAATCATGCCGCGGTCTTGCGAGACGCCAAAGCATCCAGGAAACTAAACGATGGGAAGAATCCTGATAGTTGACGACGAACCGAATATGCGGCGCATTCTGGCCTCGAATCTGCGCTTGGACCAGCACCAGATCTGGGAAGCGGGAGGAGTCGACGAGGCCCAGCGCAGCCTCGCCAGTCACGACTTCGACGTTGTGATCACGGACCAGAAGATGCCCGATGGCGAAGGCCTGGGGGTGCTTGCCTCGGCGCACGAAAACGATCCCACGCTTCCGGTAATTATCCTCACCGCCGTGGCCACGATCGAACTGGCGGTCGAAGCCATGCGCAGCGGCGCGTTCGATTTCCTCACCAAACCGTTTCAGCCAGAAGTGGTGCGGGCCACGGTGCAACGGGCGTACGAACGCACTCGCCTGCTGCGCGAAAACATTCTGCTGAAGGACGCTGTCGTTCGGCTGGAAGGAACTTCTGAGATTTACGGCGACAGCCCCGCCATGCACGAGGTGCGGGAGCGCATTACCCGGGTTGCGCCAACGAACGCCACCGTGTTGATCACCGGCGAAACCGGCACCGGGAAAGAGGTTGTGGCCCGGGCGATTCATCGCAACAGCCCACGATCGCCCAAACCGTTCGTAGCTGTCAACTGTGCTGCATTCACCGAAACGCTGTTGGAAAGTGAACTCTTTGGTCACGAAAAGGGTGCATTCACGGGCGCGGATCGGCAAAGGCAGGGATTATTCGAAGCAGCCCACGAGGGTACGTTATTCCTCGACGAAGCTGGAGAGATGTCCCTCGCGGCCCAGGCAAAACTGCTCCGGGTTCTTACTGACGCGCAGGTCTTGCGAGTGGGGTCTACACGTCCAAGGCGCGTGGACGTGCGTGTGCTTGTCGCGACCCACCGAAATCTAGAGCAGCGGGTGAAAGACGGGCAGTTTCGGGAGGATCTCTTCTATAGGCTGGCTGTTGTGCCGATCCATCTTCCGCCCTTGCGCAGTCGGCGTGAGGATATTGCAGGATTAAGCGACGTCTTCTGTCATCAGGTGGCCACCGAGCTTAAAATGCCCCGCCGACGGTTAAATTCCGACGCGCTGGCCAAGCTCCAGGAATATCGGTTCCCCGGCAATCTCCGCGAACTGAAGAATCTGATCGAGCGCGCCTACATTCTCAGCAGCAATCAGGAAATCGGTGCCGACGACCTTCCCATTGTTCAGAAAGAATCGGTGGCCAATAGCAACGGAAACGCGCATGCCTCCGGGCTCTCCATTCCATTCGCAGACTCATTCGATTTGACCGGTGTTTTGGAAAAGGCCGAAAGAGAATTGATCGTCCGTACGCTCACTGCGACGCATGGTGCGCAGGCCGAGGCCGCGCGCCGTATGGGATTGTCGCGCAGCGCCTTGGCGTACAAACTTACCAAGTACGGCATCCGTTCAACCGATCAGAACTAACAGGTTCGCGGCGCCCATCCTCCACGCGAGGGCTTCCCATCTCGCTACTGCCGCAATCTTGCTTCCGCCTCAGCCAGCCATCCTCGTCGTAGCTTCTCCTCCGGGATGCTGGACAAATACGGTTTGATATCGAGAATCGGGGTGGCATCGAGCATGTCCACACCCCGGACGTTCACAGATCGTCCGTCGCGTTTGAGCAATTCGACTACTGTCAATCCGATCGGATTCGGGCGACGCGGAGATCGCGTCGCGAAGACCCCATGCGGACGATTATCGGAAGGCGGCGTCCCGATCAGTTCGAGCCTGTCTGCCGCACTCAGTCGATCAGACACCCAAAGCACGATCAGATGCGAAAAGCCCTCTATATCCGTTAGGCCGACCTCGAATTGTGGGAAGATTTCAAGACTACCTTCCGCGTCATGTTTGGCGCCCAAACCTTTTGGAACTGCTTGCGGCGTCTTATATGCGCTACGTACATACCCGATGGGTTCGAAAGACAATGTCATTGTTCCTCTTGAGCAGCAGTTGCTCCATAAAAATTCTTGCATAACTCAACCGTTTTGATCGGTCAATCCCTCGCAGGATGATGGAATTGGCAAGCAAATCACAGTGAGTGAGCTAAAAAAACTTTACGCGAGCTTGACGAAACTCTAGGTTCCAATGTGCAACGCGGCCTGAGAACGCTCGCATCCCAGCAGCTTAATCGGAATTGCATGTCGACTCGTGACATTCACTTCCGCCCTATGCAGTATCGGTGTGTCGATCCCTAGATGGCAAATACCAGACCGGACTGCTCGATCGCCGTGGGGTGCGAGTGATGTCGATTCCGATGAAGTTACACAAGTCCAGGATGAGGAGCTTCGGTGATGAAAAGAGTACTCGTCGTAACACTGGGGATGTTTGTTTGTATTTCGTTGGCAGCTTCAGCCCAGGAAAACCGCTCGGAAATCAGCTTGCAGGGAAGTGGGTTGTTCACTAGCAGCACGACGGGAAACGGCACCGCCTACAGCGCCACAGACAGTGGTGGATTTATGAGTACGTATCGATACCATCTGAATCACTGGATTTCTGTGGAAGGCGCTAATGGGTACCAACACCCAGAAATATTCGCTCTCGTCTGCCGCATTTCGCATACCGACCGGAATGCATGATTTCACAGGTAGCCTTGTGATGAGTCTGCTGGCGCGCAGTCACTCGCGCATGAATCCATATTTATTGGTCGGTGGTGGAGCCCTACGATTCGCCCCCACGAATAATCAGTTCAACACGATCTCGGATGCGCAGGGACAGACGAAAGGAGCGTTCGTGTACGGAGCGGGAGTTAATTACGGAATCTACAAAGGACTCTCGTTGCGAGCGGAATACCGCGGACTGGTCTACAGCACTCCCGACTTCGGATTTGGCGCCCTCACCACAAATTCAGTCACTCACACCGCAATGCCGAGCGTCGGTCTTGGCTTTAGGTTCTAGGGTTACGGTTCCGAAATCAATCGGATCTTCTAGCGAGAGTTGGGCGCAAAATTCGAAGGTGTTATTACGATGCAGGTGGCTGTTTCCGTTCCGATTCGGACGCCAATGCGTCCACTTCTTCAGCATTCCTCACGATGTAGTAGATACGATGCAAGCCTCTGAATTGGCAAAGGATAGGTGCTCCTCGGCTTTAGGTAGCGTATGGCACGGAAGTGCCATAGGCAGAACGCACCGAGCGTTCTATTTTCCTTCCTGAGCAGTTCTGGGGGAGGGCTGCCCGGGGCGTTCTGCACTCGAAAGAGTTCAGGGCGCTCGTCATTTTTCGCCTCAACCCAAGCACCTCAGCGCCCGTAAGTTCCCATCCACTCCGCCTGACCGAGGATGTGACCGTTCATGGCGGCTTCAAGTTCCTTCTTTCCGGACCCCGGTTTGAGGTCAAGCGTGGTGTCGAGGGCAAAAAGTTTGAAATAGTAACGGTGAGGCTTCCCAGCGGGCGGACACGGACCGTTGTATCCCGTCTTGCCGAAATCGTTTCTCCCCTGTTCGGTTCCGTCGGAGAGCCTGGCGTCCCGGCTCACACCTTCAGGTAGGCCGTGCAACGTGGCGGGCAAATTCCACATCGTCCAGTGATTCCAATTTCCACCGGGCGCGTCAGGATCGTCCACCAATAATGCGAAACTCTTCGCGGCGGCAGTTGTTTCTGTCCACGCAAGTTGCGGGGAAAGATCCGGCCCATTACAAGTGAACTTCTTGGGAATGCTGCCACCGTTCGGGAAGGCCGAGATTGAAACCGTGAACGACATGGGGTCTCCTGTTGAAGATTCGCCAACCATCCTGGAGCTGCAGATGAGGAAAGAGACGGCAAGCGCAACGGTAGCCGGTAATTGCAGTAAACGTGTACTACCGAAGAGTTGATTTTCGCCGTGAATCGCGCGATGGCTTCGCACCGGAAGTTCCCAGGCTCAATTCGTGGATATCGTGAAATTGACGGTAATATTCGCTCTCGTCTCGACCGGCAGCGAGCCTACAAAATGAGGTTTGAAGTGCCATTGCCGAACGGCTTCCTCGGCAGCATTGGCAAGAATTGGTGGTCCGCTTAGCACGTGCAAGTCTTCAATTAACCCGTCGCGCCCAATCAAGGCCTGCATGACCACTGAGCCCTGAACTCGCATTTGACGGGCGAGCATTGGATAGTCCGGCTGCACTGACCGACTTACGATCTCGCTGGCTGCACTTGTCGAGACAGTGGTGCGTTGCGCGGCAGGAGTCGCAACCCGGGCGGCGGTTTGCCCTGCATCCTCTTGCATCGCCGCAGAGGCTTGTCTAGACGGTGCTCGCTGCAAATCCACGTGCACCGCGTTTGTGCCGGGACGCACGGTTTGGTGGGCGTCACCGGCTACCACTTCGACTTCAAGTGGCGGAAGTACTGTTCTCGTAGCTGTTACTGTCGGCCCGGCGCTTCCAGAATCGTCGCTGGATTGCGAACTTCCACGCGAAACTACGCGGGTGTGTTTTTCGGTTTTTCGAGGCGGCGCGGCCGTCGCCGGAGTTGTAACGGAAGACGGCGTATCTTGCGCTTGGGAAGGTGACAGCAGATGACCATCGGCGTCTTCGGGATCTGGAAACCAAAAGTCGCGATCTCGATACAACACGGCCACTAAAGAAACCAGAAGTAATACAAGCGCCGCAAGCATGAGGCGCCGTTGTCGAGGTGAGCCGGACGATGCTGTCCCGGGCAGAAGGCGCTGGCCTGGCTTTGGAACTCCCGTCTTCTGGTCGAGCATATGCGAGAACCTATTTCGGTCCTGGCCTAGTATGCTCCGCCTTTAGCATCAAAGACCAGAGATATTCCTGCGGGGTGGCACTCAGGTGGCCTAAGTCATCGATCAGTCTCTGCACGACGTCACCTGTCGGACTCACCTACACCAGATATTCGACGAGAAGGTATTCGTCGTTAATGGACGTAGGGATCCGGAGCAAGTCTCAGGAGACTCCCGCGGCAACGCTTAGAAGTCAATCAACAGGCTAACTGATCGCGCGACAACTTCAGCCCGTTGAGATTTCCGAGCGCCGTAACTGCAACCGCTTCAGCTTTGAAATACTCATTGGCCAGCTTGGTGAGGTCTTCTGAAGTGACGGCTTCGATCCTTTCGATCAATTCGTCGAGGTCGTAGAAGCGCTCGAAATACATCTCCTGGCGCGCCAGGTTGGACATCCGCGAGGTGCTCGATTCCAGGGATAGCATCAGGCTCCCTTTGAGTTGAGCCTTGGAGCGGTTCAACTCTTCATCGGAGACAGGTTCCGTCTTGAGCTTGCGAAACTCACTTACGACGGACTGGACCACCTTCGACGCCGATGCCAACGACGTGCCGGCGTAGACGGCGAGGCATCCCGTGTCGCGGTAGGGATTCAAGTCGCTATAAATGGAATAGGCGAGACCTTGGCGCTCACGAATGTTCTGGAATAGTCGAGAACTCATGCCTCCACCGAGAAGAGTGTTCAGAACGTATCCCGCGTGGCGTCTCTCGTGTGCGATCGGATGCGCAGGCACACCGATACAGAGCTGCACCTGTTCCAGCGCCTTTTTGTTGCGCAGAATAATTCGCGATGAGATCTTCGGAGTCGACGAATGGAAGCCGTTGCTCATCGGTTTCATATGTTCGAAATGACCTCGAACCAGCTCAACAAAGCTATCGTGATCGAGATGGCCCGCCGCAGAGACAATAATGTTGCCGGGCGCAAACCGATGCCCATACGCCTCCAGCACCGGCTGGCGTTCGAACCGTTTGACCGTTTCTTTCGTCCCCAGGATCGGCTTGCCTAAAGGGTGATCCTTCCAGAAATTCTGGGTGAAGATTTCGTGGACGAGGTAATCCGGATTGTCCTCATCCATCTTGATTTCTTCCATGATCACACCACGCTCCCGCGCAATGTCGGAGGCGTCAAAGATCGGATTCAGGACAAGGTCGCTGACAATATCGAGGGCGACAGGGATATGTTCGTCGAGAACTTTGACATTAAAGCAGATGCATTCCTTGGCCGTGAACGCGTCCATATTTCCGCCAATGGAGTCGACCTGCCGGGCAATCTCCTCCGCCGTCCGGTGCTTGGTCCCCTTGAAGACCATGTGCTCAATAAAATGTGAGATGCCATTCCACTCAGGATCCTCATCGCGCGAGCCGGTCTGCAGCCACACTCCAATCGATGCGGAGCGAATATGCTGCATCTGCTCAGTAATCACCGTCAGCCCATTTGCGAGCTTTTGACGGCGGATATTGCGGACTTCCTGAGCCATGAGATGCTTCCCGCCCGGAATCCTTTTAGAACCCCAGATAGATGTACGCCGAAGGCGGAACGTTACCATTCTTACATAGGGCAGCCGGCTGTGCGAAAATTAGTTTAATCTTTTGTAGTCAGCTACTTACGAACTGATCGTGCGCTCCCGGATTCCGGGTTCGCATTCGATTGCTTAAAATGACTAACGGCGGCGTAATATGACGCAATCTACCCCTAACCCGTTGCTCGGAGCGACTCGCGCCGAAATCGCCGTTATCGTCAAGGGCGCCGGCGAGCCCACCTTCCGTGCTCAACAACTCCTCGAGGCAATCTATCGAAAGCGAGTGGAGTCGATCGACCAGGTTTCAACCCTTCCTCAACGATTTCGCGCCGATCTTGTCAACCGCGGATATTCGATTGGCCTGCCCACCATCGAAACCCGATTCGTTTCGAAGGATGGGACTGTCCGCTACCTCATTGGCCTTGCGGACGGGCAGACTGTGGAAACCGTATGGATGCCGGACGGAGACGGCGGCGAAACCGGAGATGGCACCGAGGCTGGCGAGGCTGTGGAGGGCATCTCCCACGGCTGGAATCGGGCTACCATCTGCGTCTCAAGCCAGGTGGGGTGTGCGGTCGATTGTCAGTTTTGCTTGACCGCCCTTTTGGGTATCAAGAGAAATCTGAGTTCCGGCGAAATAGTTGGGCAGGTACTAAGAGTCTTGGCGGATCAGAACGTTACTCCACCCCAGGATCGAGTAAACCTCGTCTTTATGGGAATGGGCGAACCTTTTCTCAACTATGACAATTTCATGAAGGCCGTGCCCTTGCTGGTGGAGGAGGTCGGCATCCCGGAATCGCGAATGACCGTCTCCACCGCCGGAATCGTGCCGCGAATCCACGACTTCGGACGGGAGCCAATGCGTCCCAAACTCGCCATTTCTCTAAACGCGTCGAACGACGAAACCCGCACGCGCCTCATGCCGATTAACCGGAAGTGGAACATGGAAGCGTTGATGGCCGCGGCGCGCGACTTCCCCCTGCGAAGTCGGGAGCGCGTTACCTTTGAATATGTGCTTCTCAACGGAGTGAATGACGAAATTCGACATGCGCGCGAAGTCGCTGTTCTATTGCGAGGATTGCGCTGCAAAGTGAACCTGATCGCCCTCAATCCGGGGCCGGGAATTGATTTTTCTACGCCCGCCCTAGACCGAGTCTCGGCGTTTCAGAATGTGTTGATTCAGTTGGATATTCCAACATTTGTTCGCCGTCCACGCGGCCGCGATATCTTCGCTGCCTGCGGTCAGCTCAAGCGGACGGTTGAGATTGCAACAGCACCGGCACCCTAGGTTCTTGCGTCGACGTAGAAGCAACCAGCGGGGGTAATTCCATGCACAAGAGCAGCGTGCCGTCCTGCCGGCGTTCGCGGAACACTCGTCCGCAGTGTTCCTGGACAATTCCCTGACATGTGCTCAGACCCAGCGCATCTTCCGGTTCCAGGGGAGAACACGCGCCTTTCTGGTCTTTTTCTGCGGCCGAAGCGGCGTGGGTAAAAATCTTGAGCTGACAGCTCCCCGCTTGTTGCTCGGTGCTGACCGTCAGGATGCTACCGCCGCGCTCACTGAGCACGTGTAAACCGTTGTTGACCAGTTGCAGGCAAACCTGAAGCAGTTGATTCGAGTCGCCAAAGACCTTCGGAAGGGTCGCGTCGAACCGGGTCTGGACATCCAGTTCCAGCGACTTCCAGTGCGGTTCGCTCAGCTTTACGGCAGTTCTCGCCAGAGTGTTCAAATCAAGCGCTGTCTTGGGCACCGGTGCCTGGCGAGCGAAGCTGATCAGGCTGGCTACGAGAGACTTGGTGCGCCGCACATACTGTCCAATCTTAGCCGCCAGTGGCTGCTGTTCGGCGCTCAAAGGCGTACTCAGAAGCAGATCCGAATAGCCCAGCATGGCCGTGATCGGATTATTCAATTCGTGAGCAGCTCCGCCCACCAGCTGTCCAATCGAGGCCAGCTTCTCCGATTGCAGGATTTGTGCCTGCAGTCGTTGCAACTCCTCGAACGCTGCGCGCGAGTGGTCGAGCAGGCGCACGAGTTCCCGGTCAAGGATGCGCTGGCGCACCAGAATGATGATTCCCATGCAAAACGCAGCTAGAAGCGTGAAACATACCCGAAACGCGCGAACTTTCGGAGGTACACCATCCTCGGACAACGCCCAAAATGCTAATAGCGGCAACGAAAACACCGCGATCATGCTGCAACGCGAGACCCACAAGCCGTAGGAGGAAGACCCTACGCATGCGTCGGCTTCCAGAGTTTGCGACCTGGCTCGAAGCCCGATCCATGTCAGTGAAGCCATAGCGGCCAGGAGCGGGACGTCGTAAAAACTCCCGGTGTAGTAAGTGTTCCGCGCAATCGCCCAGTTGGCTAGTGCAGAACCACCCGAGTAGCACAAACTCATGATGAACAGCGATGCGAAGACTTTTCTCCACGCGCCCCTGCTCGCGCTCCATGAGCCAAGAAATCCTGTCAGCAAAACTAACTTTTCAGCAGAGTAGACGCCGTTGAGATTACGGTTGTACGCCGCCAGCTCCGGTACGACGTACTGCCAGGGCATCACGATCAGCACATATACATAGAACCACCACGCCAGCAACAACGCGAAATCCAGACGGCCAACCCGAGCCGAATACTCATCCCGCGAAAACTGCGGACGCATCCCGAGTGCCGCCATCAGCGGAACCATGTGCAGAAACAGAATGACGTCCCAGGCGCAGAGATCCGGTACGTCACGGCGCAGTATGACCTCGTTATAGGTCCAGAAGAGCTGATAGGCCAACCACAGCGTGAGCCCTAGAACGACCAGGGACCAGAAGAAGCGGAGGCGCCCCCGGGCTCGTAACGCAAGTGGTATGAAGGCCGCAGTGCCGGAAAACAATAGCACCGATTGGGTGATGTCGCTGAAAGCGGTTAGCCCGAATGAGCGGGGCAGAAGTGCGCCCGCCAGGATGGCAGCACCCATCATGGCTGCCGCGCCAGCCAACCATACTTTGTTACGCATGTGCAAAAGACATTCCCCGGAACAGCTATTCTAGATGGCAAGACTGGAAAGGCCGGGTTACCCTAGTAACCTTGTCTTGATATTGTCCTGATATTCTTGCGGGGCGTTGTTGATTCTTTCGTTAACCGAATAGACTTGCCGGTATCCTTCTTTATCACTAATATGCACGTGATATTCGCGCCAGGGGGGCGTGCTCCATTGAATTCCCGCTTCGAGCGCTATCGTCAGTCCTGGAGACTCAGAATTCCCCCAGATCCCGGTGAGACCCGCCGTATGGAGCGCTGGCTCGCGATTGCTCGCGTCGCTCTGGCAACCGCGACATTAGTTGCGATTCGTATGGACCCTACAGAATTGGGGCGCTCTCGGTCGGCTTATGGCCTGTTCGTTTTTTACCTGGCGAATGCAATCCTGATCTTGATGCTGCTGAAACGAAGGCAGCAGTCCACTTCGGCTTTTCGCATTCTGGTACATGCCGGGGACATTGCCTGGCCCGCACTCATTGCGATCTTTGCGGAAGGGCCCAGGTCGCCGTTCTTCCTGTTCTTTTTCTTTGTCCTTGCTGCGGCCGCTTATCGTTGGGGCTGGTGGGCAACTCTCGGCACGGCAGCTGCTGAAGCGTCCCTGTTGTGGTTCGAAAAGCTGGTAATCATTGATCCGCTGCAGGCGAGTGGCGTCTCGCAGCGATTGCACGCGTTCACGGGTCTGGCGGGACTGAACGTCAACGCCAAGGATTTCGAGGCGCAGCGCCTTTTCATGCTGTCGATTTACCTGCTGGTGATGGGTTTGCTCTTGGGTTATCTCGCCGAGCAACAGAAGCATCTTCGAGCGGAAAAGGCTCTAGTGACAGGTATGCTGTCGCGGGTGCGCGTGGAGGCAGGTCTCACCGGCACCATCGAGCAAATCTTCAACGAGATCATGTCGATGTACGGTGTTTCGCGACTCATGGTTGTTTCCCAGGAAACCCACAGCCATCGTGCCTTTGCGGGTGAAATGAGTCAAGCTGGCGGGAGCAAGCGAGGAGAGTTCTGTTGGCTTGAATCGGGGCTCCGCAATCCCAAGACTTACCTGGACGACTTTCCGGGAGAAGTCTGCTATGTCTCGGTGGACGGAGATCGTTGGACGATTGTGGCTCTCGATGATTCGGGACATGAAGTAAGCGTCGCCAATCCGGCTCCTTTTTCGCATTTGCGACAGGCGCAACCATTCGACTCACTAATCAGCGTCGCATTTCTCTTCGGCGGAGACTGGAGAGGGCGAGTGTTTCTGTTCAATCCATCATGGCGCGGCGAGAAACAGGAGGAACTCCGCTTTCTGCTCGACATGGTGCATCAAGTAGGCCCAGCCGTTTACAACGTCTACCTTCTCCATCGATTACGGCGCCGGGCTTTAGCCGCAGAACGCGCACGCTTAGCTCGAGAGCTTCACGATGGAGCCGTGCAGTCCCTGATCGCAGTGGAGATGCAAGTCGATGTTCTGCGCCGTCAGGCGGAAGCCGGCCGACCCATCGCCGAAGAATTGAGCCGCATCCAGAGTCTGTTGCGGGAAGAAGTCCTCAAATTGCGCGAACTCATGCAGCAGATGAAGGCGATCGATGTCGACTCCCAACGGTTCCTCGGAGTATTGAAAGATAACGTCGAACGTTTTCAGCGGGAAACAGGAATCAGTGCCCGGTTCGTGACGGATCTTGAACAAGTCGATATGCCGCAACGTATCTGCCGTGAAATTTTGCGCATCGTGCAGGAGGGAGTAGTGAATGTGCGCAAGCACAGCGGTGCTCGTCACGCCATGGTGCGTTTCGCTTGTACTCCGGACAAGTGGAATCTGACTATGGAAGATGACGGCAAAGGTTTTTCCTTCTCCGGTCGCTACAACATGCAACAAATGAAAGAAAGCGGAATAGGACCAATGATCATCATGGAACGGGTGAGTTTGATTGCCGGGGAACTCACGGTAGAATCGAAACCCGGACAAGGAACGCGCCTTGAGATAACTGTGCCTCGGAACGGGGATGCGCCGCATGATTTTTAGAAAGCCGCAACAAACTAGGCTGGTGATTGCCGATGATCATCCGATTTTCCGCGATGGACTACGCCGCCTGCTCGAGTCCGAAGACGACTTCAAAGTTCTCGGCGAGGCCTCCGACGGCTCCGAAGCCGTGAAACTGGCGCGACAGCTGAAACCCGATATTCTCTTGCTTGACCTCGCCATGCCCAAACACCCGGGCCTCGAAGCACTGCGGGAACTGAGTACTCCTGCCAATGCCACTCCTGTCCGCGTGATCCTGTTGACCGCTGCCATTGAGAAAGGCCAGATCGTCGAAGCACTTCAACTCGGAGCCAGGGGAGTCGTACTTAAGGATTCTGCAACTCAAGTTTTGCTGAAAGCTATACAGACAGTGATTGCAGGGGAATACTGGGTCCACCGTGAGCCCGTTTCCAACCTGGTGCAGTACCTGCGGACACTGATGCAGTCGACCCACGACGAGGCCCGGCAAAAGAAATTTGGCCTTACCCCCCGCGAACTGGAAATCGTTTCGGCGGTAGTTGCGGGTTATTCCAACAAGGAAATTGCTGAGTACTTTAAGATCAGCGAAGACACTGTGAAGCACCATCTCAGCAATATCTTCGACAAATTGGGCGTTTCGACGCGTTTGGAATTGGCGCTGTTCGCCGTGAATCAGTCCCTTCCTCTCAAAAGCATCGCGTGACGAGAGTCACCGATCTATGGCACGAACGTGCCATTGGCTCTGTCAATGCCAATGATTATATTTCCTGATAAGGACTAGCCTGTAAGCGCGAACGTTTTTTCACAGCTTTGCAGGTTTTTTTACCCCCAATTTTGAAGAGGAGCTCCGTGACAAACCTTCTGCAGCAGCTGTGGAATGATGACCACGGTCAAGACATCGCAGAATACGCGGTGATGTTAGCCGTGATTCTCGTAATTGTTGTTGGCACCATTCGCCTGATCGGATCGAACGCCAACAATGTCTTTTCTCAGGTCGGTAGCGCCATTCAGTAGAAGCAACACCCCGCCCAACACCGCTTTAGCGCCGCCGGGCAACTACCTGTCTGACTCACCGATACTGATTCTGAATTTCTCGAGCTACTTGGGACTGCTTTCCGGAGCCGGCGTGGCTACCGTGGCCATCTTTTCTGCTCCGCCCGTTGTCAGGCGCGTGAGGTAAGGGAAAAAGGGCGTAATCTCAAATTCCATCTTTTCCCGCGAGGACACCAAGGCCACTTGTTTGGCTTTCGAGAGTTCCACCTGGTCGCTCCAGGGATCGACTTTGACGCGTCCACCTAACGGCAAGGCCGCAATTTGATCTAATTTCCTTTCATCCAGCGCTGGTGCGGCGGCCAGTAAGGTCGACATGCGCAGGCTCTTACCCCCGGCAAGGCTGTTGCCGAGATGTGGACTGATCAATTTCGGCAGATCGGGGGAATGTTGTTGCAGGGCTCTGAGGAACAATCCCGCGTTGCCGAGCTTGTCTTTGTAGGGCGAATTCTTAAGCATCTCCAGCGCCTTGGTATCGGCGGCTTCTTCGTCCGCGGCAGTTCGCTTGAAATCAAGACGCTGAAAAGATTCTTCGTCGGGGAAAAACAGCTTGTCATTAAATGCAAGCTTGGTATCAAAATGGTGACCGAGCACGATGTGGCTGAGTTCATGCGATATGACCATGGCCAACGAGGCCTCATCCGGCAGCACGTCCAGTAGGCCCCGGCTGATGACGATTGTGTGCCCGATCGTGAACGACTCCAGCGGAGAAGTCAGAAGCACGCGGCAATGGAAGTCGCTCTGCAGATCGATGTTATTCGTGATCAACAGATTGTTAACCACCGTTGCCATGATCTTATCGACCTCGCCGGGGGGGGCAAGCAAGCCGATCTTCTGCATGCGTTCCACAGCATTTTCTTCCGCCTGTTTTTCCCACATGCGCTCGGCGACAACCGGAGTCGCGTCCGCGGCAACATCACTTTGATCTTTTACAGACTGGGGAGCATCAACTAGGATCTGCGTGAATTCTTCGTTCTTGGCCAAACCTTTCAGATCGTATCCCCAAAGCCGGGTCTGAGCCTTGAAGTGAAGCGTCTTCGTCAGTCCAGTCTTCAGGTTCGATTCTTCCGTGTAGACGTAGGCCGGAAGCCAAGTCCCGGGCCGCATATTGAGTCGCCAGCTATCGAAGTGAAAAAAGAAGTTGATTTTGGGTTGGGGATAATAGGTGCCGTTGAAACGTACGATGTTATAGTCCTGGTCTTCCACCCAGATTCTGCCCAGAAAACGTGCCGTCTTTTCGCCTTCCCGAGGTTGAACATCAATCACCAGGCAGCGAATCTCTCCCAGGAATTCCCGCCGCACAAAGTTGAATTTGTAGTAGCGCTTCTGGAAATCGGAATCGAGTACGACCATCTGCGCGAAACCCATGGGTAAAAAGTGAAGCGAATATACTCCGGTGAGCTTGGCAAACATCTTGTGTCCAAAGCCGGGTTGCCCTACGAAGGAGACATCTTCAGTGCCCTCACTCATGTCCAGTCGGCCGAGAAAGTATTGATCATTTACCGGGTAGGGATTCCCGTTCGGGTCGTTCTTCAGATTCTGCAGATAAGTTTCAACCAGGGGATGCATGTGCCGCATTTGTGCCATGAAGAAGTGCTCGCGCTGCACGACGCGGTCAATCACATCGTTCAGTGTCAGTGCACCGCTCTGCACACCGCCGATTTGGGCGGGCGGCGTCGAAGCCGATGTGTCCGGCGTTGTCTTCGGATCGGAACCAGACGCTGTCGAGGAAGAAACAGAATCCTGCCCCGCTGCAAGCAGCGAAGCCAGAAGAAGGAACCCCAATACCCAACCTGAAACTACCTTGATCATAGAAACCTTCTGGGAGTCGATCACGCTAATTGGAAAATAATGTGGACGACCGCTGTCGAGTCAGAGGGCTGGCCATCCCTTAAAGCAGGCTTGAAACGAATCTGCTCGGCCGCACGGACCGCATTCTCGTCTAGTCCGTGTCCCAGGCCTCGAACCACTCTAACGACGCGCAGCCTGCCGCTTGCTTCGAAAACAACTTCGAGAAGCACTTCGCCCTCAATCCGCTTGGTTCGTGCTTCCTCGGTGTAACTGGGAGTCGGCTTCGAAAGGATCTCAGCGGGAACAACTTTCGCCGCCGCAGGTTCGGCTGCCCGAGATCCGACCGTGGGTGGAGCAGCCACATCGGCGTTCCCGAATCCAGCTTGTTTTACAGCTCCGGAGGTCGACGCATGCGCCACCCCAGTGGCCACACCATTGCCGAACCCCGTGCTCGCAACCACTCCGCGAGCGCCGTTCGCTCCGCCCGTTCCGTTGCCGTATCCCGGGCCAGTGGGCATATCAAAACCGCCCGCCGAAGCAATATTGACGGCCCGAGTTTGCGTCGTGCGAGCAGGTATTCCATTCGGGTCGCCAAAGCCACCAGTTTGCACCTGCTGTGGTGCACGATCGATCGTCTGTGGCGCCGAGCTCCCCGTCGAGAAGCTGCCTGTCTTGATCGTCCTTGGAATCACCGGTGCGCTCGGGGTTGGAACCACCTCGGGTGTCTTGGTAGCGATTTTGACCTCCGGGGCTGGCGCGTCCTCAACTCTTGGTTTTGGCTTCACAGCGGGAGCAGGCAGACGCAAGGCAGAGGGAGGCGGGTCAATTGGATCTAGCTTGGCCGCCAACACCGGCCTCGGAAGCTGACGCTGCGGCTCGTGGTTCACCGGGACGGGTGTGGGAACCAGTTCCATCGCGTGGTAGTCCTTCTGCGGAGGCTCCAGAATTTCGGGGTGTAGAACCGGGATCCACACCAGGATTGCGATAACGATGGCCTGAACTCCATAGCTGAGGACGAACTCAGACCACGGCGTCTTCCATTTAGGTAACGAAGAAAACAGGACGATCTCTCGCGACGGCAAAGTCATATCGGGTCACTGCTTCATGGGCTAAACCCTTAGGGCGATCAAAAAAGTTCCCCCTGCCTAAACGTGGGCACCTGGGAGGCAGGAGACTAATGCAAAGTGTACCCCTTCAGACTTCATTCTGCACGGCAGAGGCCATCTACGCGCGCCTCCGAGACTTGCTAACGAACTCAGATCAAAGGGTTTATGTATTTGCCGGCAACCGTAAAGGATATCCCTTACGAATTTACATGCAAAAAACTACACTGCAGGCAGGATAGATTTTCCGGCCAAAGCCATAAGTCCGTTACCCCTTCAACAACGGACAACCTTCGGGCTCTCAATTCCCTTGGTCGCATTTCTCGTATCAACCACCAGTTGTGACTCTTGGACGATGCGCTTGTAGTCGTAATCCGAATGGTCGGTCACAATTAACACGCAATCGTACTGTCCAAGGTCCTTCAATTCTGCACGAGTCATCTGCAGATCATATTTCCGTCCCTTGCCGATGAAAGGGAAGTATGGGTCGTGGTAGCTGACGAGGGCGCCATCCTTCTGCAGTAGTTCAATAATCGTCAGCGCAGGCGATTCCCGCAGATCGTCAATGTCCTTTTTGTAGGCCAGTCCCAAGACGAGCACGCGCGCACCATTTACCGCTTTCTTGTGGCTGTTCAGCGCGCCGCTCACCGAAGCCAGAACATGGTAGGGCATATTGGTGTTAATCTCGCCCGCTAGTTCAATGAAGCGCGTGCGAAAGTCCCACTCCTTCGCCTTCCAGGAAAGATAAAACGGATCCACCGGGATGCAGTGTCCGCCCAAACCAGGTCCAGGATAAAACGGATGAAAGCCGAAAGGTTTGGTCGATGCCGCCTCGATCACTTCCCAGATGTCGATGCCCATCCGAAGGCATAAGAGCTTTAGCTCATTCACAAGTGCGATATTCACACACCGGTAAATGTTTTCAAGCAGCTTGGTCATTTCCGCCGCGCCCGGCGATGATACTGGCACCGTTCGGTTGAAAATCGAGCCGTACAAAGCACGCGCCAGTTCTGAAGCCTGGGGATCAAGTCCGCCCACCACTTTGGGAATGTCAGGACGTGCTACCGTCGTATTCCCGGGATCTTCGCGCTCCGGAGAGAACGCAACCAAAAACTCCTTGCCCGTGAACACACCATTGCGCGCGGCTTTGAGACCCGCCTTGTTCTCCTTTTCGAGGATCGGGATCATCACCTCTTCGGTTGTGCCGGGATACGTTGTGCTCTCCAAAACCACAAGCTGCCCCGCCCGAAGATGAGGCGCAATGGAATGTGTGGTGTTGGTGATGAAGCTAAGATCCGGTTCGTGATACTCATTGAGAGGAGTCGGAACGCAGATGATGATGGCGTCCATTTCTGACAGTTGCGAGTAGTCTGCCGTTGCCGCAAAACCACTGGCCTGCGCACTCTGGATCTCTTCAGGCGCTATACGATAGATGTAAGATCCTCCTTTGGCCAGCGTTTCGACCTTGCGCGCATCGATATCAAAACCAGTGACTTTGAACTTTTTTTCGCTATACAACAGCGCAAGAGGGAGCCCAACGTACCCAAGTCCAATAATCCCGACCCGGGCCTGTCTTTGCTGAATCTTGTTCTTTAGTTGATCCATAGACACATCTGCGGCAGAGTAAGTAGCCATGAAACCTCCCGGGCAACGCGGACAGCGTATGAAACCCTTAATTCTAGCGCAGCCTGATCGGTCCGACGACCGGCACGAAAGTGGCGGCAATTCAAAATCTGTTTATTCTGAATGAGGCGCGATTCCTTGCTTAGAACCTCAAGAGCCAGTCGTGCGGTCTCCATTTCGATCATCTTGCTTGTTATCGCATTACTCGTTTCCTTCGCCCTTAATGCAGGCAGGATCCTTGTCGTCGATGCACCCCAACCTTCCGACCTGATTCTCGTGCTGGCCGGCGAGACCGATCATCGTCCCGCACGCGCACTTGAACTTCTACAGCAGGGTTTTGGTAGACGCGTGCTGATCGATGTTCCCGCCGAAGTCAAGATATACGATACCCTGCAACTGAACCTCGCAGAGAAGTATGTTCACAGTCTGCCCGAGTCGGCTTCGGTTCGCGTCTGCCCGATTGTCGGCCGGTCTACCCGTGAAGAAACCCACGATGTTGAACAGTGCCTCACCCCCGAGGACGGCTCCCGCATTCTTATAGTGACGTCGGATTTTCACACACGGCGGGCGCTCAGCATTTTCCGGCATCAACTTCGCGGCAAGACGTTTTCCGTCGCTGCTTCGCACGAGCCCACAGAATTCGGTACGCGTTGGTGGTCTCACCGGCAGTGGGCCAAAACCTGCGTCGGAGAGTGGACAAAAGTCATTTGGTGGAACTGCATCGAACGTTGGCGGTGATCCAGAATGGCTTATCCGGCGCGAAAACTCGCCGACTTCTCGATCATGAGTTTTCCCCCGAAAACTGCTTGGACTGGCACAAATCCCATTGAGGGACAATTCCTTACGAGGGTACGATTCCGCAGACACTTATCAAGAAAGTTATTAACCGAGTGGGAATGGCCATGTCCGCCTTTCGCGGCGCGGTCGTATGCTACTAGTTCCGTTCCCGTTCTCGTTGTTCGCGGCCGACTCGAGCTCCGCTATGTATACACCAGCGGGCACGGATGGGTAAACGGCAGCCATGTTCCCCGGTCTTCCTCCGCAATCTTTTCCGGCGACCTGCTTCAGACCCATTCCGATTCCATCGCCAATCTCAACCAGTCGGGCTCTACGGTTCAAGTTCGGTCGGATTCTCTGGTTCAGTTTGAAGGAAGTTTGGTAAAAATCGATCACGGCGCTGTCAGGGTTTCCACCTCCAAGTTGATGGCAACCACTGCAGGCGACGTGAACGTCGTGCCGGCATCAGCGCGTGGACAGAGTTCAACGTCACGGACGTTGACCGAACCGTGCGGATTTCCGCTCGCAAGGGTGACCTAACCATGAGCGATGGCAAAGGAAACCACCACGCTCGCTCCGGACAGGAGACGACGCGCGACGAGTCGGCTGACCCTCATCCTCAGGCAAGAACCGTAAGAACAAGAAACAGACGGCAGGAGCCACTCTCGGCGCCACCGGCGAGGTCCTCAACTCGCCAGTCGCAATCGGTATCGGGGCCCGCCGTTGTGGGTCTCACCTCCTGGGCGATTTTCAAAGATGACGACCCCCTTGCCCAGCTAAGCCCTGAAAACCCGATCGCTTTTTGCCAAAGCCCAACCAAGACGCAATGCAACACTCCCCATACGGTGCCGTTTATAATCTCCCTTCCTCACAAGGAATCAAGGATTTCCATTGGCACTGGATGACAAGATTTACGACCTGCGGCGCGAAAAGCTGAAACAGATTCAGGCCCTGGGTCAACCTGTCTATCGCACGAAGTACGACTTTACTCATACGGTCGAACAGATTCTGACGGACTATTCGGGCAAGCCCGCCGAAGAACTGGACCATGCGCGAGTGAACGTCTGCGTCGCCGGACGCATCATGGCCATCCGCCTCATGGGCAAAGCCGGCTTCGCGCACATCCAGCAGAGCGGCAAGAAACTGCAAATCTACGTCAAAAAAGACGTCGTAGGAGAGCAAGGCTTCGAGCTCTATAAGCTGCTCGATCTCGGGGATCACATCGGTGTGAGTGGTTACCTGTTCCGCACGAGGACCGGCGAGCTGACGATCCACGTCGAGCAGATAGAGTTCCTTAGCAAAGATCTTCTCCCGCTGCCGGAAAAGTGGCACGGCCTAACCGACGTCGAATTGCGTTACCGCCAGCGCTATGTCGACCTCGTAATGAATCCCGATGTGCGCGAAGTGTTTCTCAAGCGCACCAAGCTCATCCAATCCGTTCGCCGCACGCTCGATAGCCGCGGTTTCGTCGAAGTTGAAACGCCGATGATGCAGTCCATCGCCGGGGGCGCGGTCGCGCGTCCATTCGTGACGCATCACAACACACTCGACATGGATCTTTACCTCCGAATCGCGCCCGAACTCTACTTGAAGCGCCTGGTGGTCGGCGGGCTCGATCGCGTGTATGAAATTAACCGGAACTTCCGCAACGAAGGCCTGGGCTGGCGCTGGAATCCCGAGTTCACAATGATGGAGGCCTACCAGGCATACACCGACTACCAGGGGATCATGAATGTGACGACCGAAGTGATCACAGAGGCTGCGAAGGCCGTCAACGGCAGCGCGAAATCCAGGTGGACGGTTACCGAGCACGGAAAGGAAATGGTCCACGAGTTGGACTGGGCCAATTGGCAACGGCTCACCATGCGCGAAGCCATCATGAGGTTCTGGCCGGAACGCGCCGGCGGTAAACCTGGCTTAAGCGACTTCGCCACTTATGAAGGGATCAGAAAACTTGTTGAACGCTTCAATGCCGGCCACTCGCACATGGCCTATGATCCGAACGCTCCCATGGGTAAGACGATCGCAGACTTGTTCGAAGCTACCGCCGAGGAGCACCTGATCCAACCGACGATCATCTACGAGTTTCCGACTGCTGTGTCGCCGCTCTCCAAACAGAAACCGGATGAGCCCGAGTGGACCGAGCGTTGGGAAATCTTCGCCGGGCAGATGGAAATCTCCAATGGCTTTAGTGAACTGAACGACCCCGAAGACCAGCGTCGCCGCTTCGAAGCGCAGTTGAAAGAACGCGAGCGCGGCGACGAAGAAGCCCACCAGATGGACGAGGACTACATCCGCGCTCTCTCATACGGCATGCCCCCCGCCGGCGGAGTGGGCCTTGGTATTGACCGCCTCACGATGCTGCTCACCGACCAGCACACCATCCGCGACGTAATCCTGTTCCCCCTCTTGCGTCCAGAGAAGCCCGGAGAAAGCAACACGACGGGCGGCTCCGAGGATATGACAGAAAATAAGTAGAAAGATTCGCGCAGACCGGGAAGGGCACGAGTTCCATCCGTGCTACTTACGAAACGCCAGTCATCTGCGCTTTATATCAACCGTTATCGTAATGTCCGGAAGCTCCACGGGACATTGGGTTCGATAGCGCTTTGCCTCCTGCTATCGCATTTATCGTTTCGCGTTGTCCTGGTTGCTTTTCTGCCCAGCTGTTCGAGGCGGAGAGTATGGTGGCTGCGCCGGCCCGAAGTTATTGCTCAGGTAATCGATCAGCGCATCCCGATCGTTCGGGTCCACCACTGCGCCCCACTTCACCATCTTGTCGACTTCCTTCGTCCATGTTGCCTTGTTGAGGCGCTGTTGCAAAATGATCCGCGCCTCGTGGCACTCCAGGCACGCGGTCGTAGCTTTCTGCTGCATGCTTCCCGCAGGAAGATCCTCGTTCAGATTCGCCCGTTGAGTTGCACCAACTCCCGCCACGCCCGCGGCACCCAACATCAATAACAGGTAAAAAATGGGTTTATGCGACATGGATCTTCACCTCATCGATTGCATTGTAGAGATAACCGCTCGGATTCCATACCGCCTCAGCCGGCTGTGCACGCCCTTGGCTGTCAGTGGCGCGAGACTGAATGACATGGTCTCCCCGTTTCGCATTCCACGAAAAACTCCACAGACGCCACGCATAATGCGACCGTTCACGTCCTAGCGCAGCAGCATTCCACGACGAGCCGCCATCAGTCGAGACCTCAACCTTTACGATGTCCGCCTCGCCCGCCCAAGCCGCACCCTGAACCGTCAATTTCCCATGCTTCAGAGTAGCTCCATCAAGCGGGCCGGCTATTACGGATTTGACATTGAGCCCCGTGACTACGTGAGTGTCTTCCGGTTTCACGGCGTCTCCGGGTTTCACCGGCTGATTGGGAAATCGATACCCAGGGCTCATGAAATTTCCCACAAACTCCGAGTCCAGCACCTTAATCTCCGTCAGCCATTTGCATGAGGCAGCCCCGACCCATCCGGGCACCATCGCGCGAGCAGGAAAGCCATGATGCTTTGTCAGGGGCTCGTCGTTCATCTGCGTTGCGATCAGGGTTTCGGAATCCAGGGCCTTCTCGATCGGGATGCTTCGAATGAACGGAGGAACCTTCCCTGGGACTTCATCCAGCCCGCGGAACATCACATGCTTGCCGCCGGTCTTTACGCCAGCCTGCTGCAGAACATCGCGCAGCCGCGGCCCTGAGAACTTCGCAGTACTCACGGCGCCCTTGCCCCACTGAATGCCTGGAACTTGCGGTCGGTGGAGACTACGCCCATTCCCCGCGCACTCGAGCGTGTTCACCACTGAATGCGACTGCAGCTTCCCCAAATCCGACAGAGTGAACGCGAGTGGTTTGTCCAATTCACCGCCGATGCTAAGCCGCCAACTCTCCGCGCTCAGTTCGCTCGGCTCGTGCATGTGATTCCGAACGAAGAAATGCGGGACCGGGGTTAACCATCGATCGAAGTATTCCACCGGGGTCTCCAGATCGAAGAACCGTGCAGAACGAACGATCAGTCCATCTTCGCCGGGAATCGCGATGGAATCACTTTGGCCCGAGCCCATCGCCCAGGAAGGCAGGGCCGACGCCGTCCCCAACGCCAGCGTCGCACCATAAACTTGTTTCAGAAATGTTCGTCTCGAATTCATAAGACAGCTCCCTTCGACATCAAGTCCCAAGAAGGCTTCCCATGAAGTTAGCACCGTCGGCCCGGAAAAGGAGAGAGCTAAACCGGGCCGACGGTATTCCGAAGCAAACGTGCGCGTCAGAAAGTTTCTTTGCGACCCCGATCTAGAAAACGAAGACCGTGTCAAACTGCAGGCGCTCGAGCCAGGGCTCGCTGCTGGCCAGCGGACGTCCGACCAGAGCTGTGAACCCGAGTTGCACGCTCTTGTCGAGCATATAGAACATGTCGACGCGGTGTTGAGTCACGTTGGTTCCCTGGCGAATGTCGCTGTAGTTGAAGTTGCCGAGTACGGCCTCGCGCTCGATGTACATATGCGTATACCCGAATTGAAAGTCGTTCTTCTGTTGTAGCCGTCCTACCCGCCCTTCGGCCCAGTAGCCGCGGCGCTGATTCGAGGCGCAGGCTGCATTCAGCGTCCGTTGGTACGTCGTGGTGGCTGTGTTTGCCGGAGCCGCAACGATGTTCTTCAGATTCGCGCACGCCTCGGTATTCTGGACATAGTCCCCGATGAATGACACAGGGAGACGAGCGTTCCCGGTGTCGATATCGATCTTCGCCAGGTTGTCGAATAAACCAAACCTCGAGGCGAACTGCGCGTTCGTCACAGCCGTCACCCCAGTTGGGTAAGCTGTCCCATTGACGGTAATGATGGTGCTCGCCGTAGTGGTGTAGGTCGAATCCTGCACGGGATTACCCGATGCCAACGGCAGTGATCCGACCAGCGGAGTCTGTGGGTTCTTAGAGTTCGCTCGCGCCAGCGCAAAGGCGATTGAATCCGTGCCGCGGTAGTCGTAATACCCTGAAAACGCGCTCAAGGTAACTCGCGAACCAAGCTGCCAGGCAGTCTGCAGCTGGCCGCCGTAAGTGATTTGCTGGGCGATTCGCTTGTCGGTCGATGAAGTCCCCGCGACCTCTGCGAAGGGCAACTGGAAACCAACCAACGCGATCCGCTTCAGCACGGGCGTATCTAGCTTGAATCCCAGCGTCTCCGCCACGCCTTCCGGGTTCAGGTCCTTATCCCAAGTCAGTTCCGTGTTGAACCAGGGATAATGGAATTTGCCGCCGATAACAGTCAGCTTCTTGAACTGATCAGGGGTGAATTCAACGAACGCCTGGTCCAGCGACACGGGTTTGCGCGTATAGAAACCGGTGAGTGTCTGATTGGTCGTGGTGGGATCATTGATGTCGCCGCTGGCGAGGGAGATACCGGTACGGAATTGCGAGCCCAGGTTTGCGTTGGCATTGAAGCGGACCCGGATGCGGGCGCGCGCCCGCTCTTGCGAGGAATCGGTGGGACCGCCAAAAAAAGGCTCAGCACGAAGGCGGACGTCACCGCTGAAATGGAGCGGACCCAGAGCCTTGATGTCCCGTTCCAGATTGCGGATACGCTCGTCCGAGCTTCCGGACTGCACGGTTTGAGCACGGGACGCGTTTGGTGCCTGAGGAGGGGTGGCTTGGGGCGCCGGCGTCGAATCTTGAGGCTTGGCCGGGGCGCTGCTGATTGGCGCGGTCGAGGCGACTTCGATTGCCAGTGGCGGATCTGCTTGGCGTCCGCTTTCCAGAGCTTCGATCCGTTGCTGTTGGTCGTGAACCAACTGCTTCAACTGGTCAAGTTCCGAACGGAGTTGCTGTTCTGGAGAAGGTGCCGGTGTGGCTGGCGCCTCGGCGGAAGCAGATGCCGGAGCAAGATTAGCGGCAGTCTGGGTTTGTGCCCATGCCCCCGCCGAAAGAGCAGCAAAGGCCAGAGCAGTGAACCATCGTGGTTTGTTCATGGCAATACGTCCTCTCCTTTTTGAGTGTGCTGCAGTATTTTTTAGGGGAGACCGCTGGAGTGATCTCAATTTCGCTTAACAGGCGAAAGGAAATCGCTCTAACTCCGAACGGTATTCGGAGTCGAAGAATTTTTGTAATACCATTTTACAAATTAATACAATAAACATAGTAGAGATTAAGCCAAAACCCTGACTTGATTGTTACGGCCGTATTAATTTTTGGTGGCGAGGGGGTGTGATGCTTCCTAATTCGCCGGAGCCAGACCCCACTTGTTCTGCAGATGCCGCTCCATGCCTTTGAAGACCACTCCGTCGATGATGTAGCCGATCGCTATGATCAACAGCATGACGGCGATCACGGCGCTCATGTCATTTAGATCGCGCCCCATCATCAGAACCTGGCCCAAACCGAGACTGAGGTAAAGCATCTCCGCTGTAATCAGTGACCGCCACGCGAAAGCCCAGCCTTGCTTCAATCCAGACACAATAAATGGCAGACTCGCGGGCAGCAGGACATACCAGAACAGCTGGAATCCTTTGGCGCCAAGGTTACGGCCGGCTTGTCCAAAGATCTTCGGCATCTGCTTTCGCCCATCTTCCATGGCCAACGTGACCGAGAGGAGCGATCCCATAATCACGACGAAGAGAATTGCATTCTGATTCAGGCCGAACCAAAGCAGCGCCAGCGGCCACCAGCAGATGCTGGGCAGACTTTGCAGGCTCACCAGCAGCCCTCCCATGGTTTCTTCCAGGAATTTGTTGCTGGCCACTCCCAGGCCGAGAATCATCCCAAGCACCACCGATATGCCATAGCCGATCAACACCCGCTGCATGCTCACGCGGATTGCGATCCAATAGCTCTGATCCTGAAAGCCCGCATAGAGCGACTCCGCCACGCCCCACGGGGTAGGGAACAAATACGGGGGCCATATCTTCAGCTTCGCCAGAAGCGTCCAAAGCCCAAGCAGAGCTGCATAAAAAATGATGTAACGCGCGGCGCGTTTCATGCTCCCACTCCGGGTTCGATGTGCGGCTTTATGCCGGCCGTGTATTCAGCTTCGAGGGAGCGGTTGATCTCATCGCGAAGTTCGTCGAGAACCTCCCGAGCCGTGAGTGTGACTTCGGGATCTTCCAGACTCCGCGGACGGGCCAGCGAAATTGGAAACTCGCTCTTCACTCTTCCCGGTCGGAAAGTAAGAAGAACCACCCGATCGCCCAGGCGAACAGCCTCGCGCACGTTATGTGTCACAAAAATGATGGTGCGGCCCGTTTCGCTCCAGATACGCTCCAGTTCATCATGCAGAAGGTCGCGCGTCTGCGCATCCAGCGCAGCAAACGGCTCGTCCATCAAGAGCACATCCGGTTCAGTTGCCAGGGCGCGAGCAATAGCCACCCGCTGCCGCATCCCGCCCGAAAGCTGATGGATGTAGCTCTTTTCGAACTTCGTCAGATGGACCAGGCGCAAATAGTGCCTCATCTTTTCGATCCGCTCGGCTTTGGGCAGGCCCTTCATCTTCATTCCAAACTCGACGTTCTCGGCGACGGTCAGCCAAGGAAACAGCCCGTGCTCCTGAAAGATGAGAATGCGATCCGTTCCGGGACCCTGTACCGGACGCCCATCCACCAGCACTTGTCCGGATGTCTGCCAGTGGAGTCCGGCAATCAAGTGCAGCAACGTCGATTTCCCGCACCCGGAGGGACCCACGACGCAAAGAAACTCGCCGGCCCGTACCTGCAGGTTGATGCGATCGAGGGCGAGCAGCCGTTCTCCGCTCTGCGTCCGGTAACTCAGGCAAATTTCTCTCAAGCCGACTTTTGAGACCGGCGTTGCTAGAGGCACATCGGGATGGCCGTCGGAAACGGGACCCAGCTTGGCTCCACGCGCGGGCATGCGCGGTTCCACTGGAATCGGATAGCGGCGTGAAACAGCCTGTGCATTGGAGCTCATTGGACCGCCTTTCGCTTCTTCTCAGCAAGAACCTGATTGAGAAGCGTCACATCGTAAAGTTGGGAGAGATCGGGGATCGTGCGGCCCAGCGAGCCGTTTTCAAAAGCTTGCTGCGCAGCAGTATTCAAAGCGGAGTGCAGGGGGTCGTAAGTCACCTGCATACGCGAGAATGCTTCGTCGAGCACATTGGCCGGAAGCGCTTTGTTCGTTTCGCGCTGGATCTGCTCGTTCAACAACTTCTTGGCGTCAGCCTTATGAGCGTCGATCCAGTCGGTCAACTCGACGTGAGCGCGAATCCAGTTCTTCACCAGATCCGGATGTGCCCGCAGGAACTGGTTGTTCACCACCAGCAGTCCGATCACGAACTGCCCGTTCGCCCACAACGAGCGCTCATCCACGAACAATCGACCATTGCCCTCGTGGATCAATCGCGTGGCCCAAGGCTCAGGGGCCCAGGCCGCATCTAGATCCTTTCTCAAGAACAACGTGAGCTGATCAGGATTCGCCATGGGTTTGATCTCCACATCGCCGCCTTTGTCGTTCGTCTTCAGGCCGTTCTTCCTGAGCCAGTTCCGCAGCGCGACGTCTTGCGTATTTCCAAACTGCGGCGAGGCAATCCGCTTCCCATGAAAATCTTCGGCCTTATTGATACCAGCATCGTTGCGGACGATCAGCGAAGCTCCGCCACTGGCCGCGCCCGCCACGACTCGCAGCGCTTCGCCACTGGATCGCACATAGCCATTGATCGCCGGATTCGGACCCACATAGGTCATGTCGATCGCGCCCGCGAACAACGCCTCAATCGCCGCCGGCCCCGCGTTGAAGCTGGTCCACTGAATCTTCACCTTGGGCCCCATGGCCTTATCGAACCATCCGTTGGCCTTGCCCACCATGGCCTGCGCGTGGGTAATATTCGGAAAAGCACCCACCCGAACGCTTGTTGTATCTCCTTGGGCCCATGCAAAAACCGTTGCCGTAAGCCAGAATAAGAAACCAAGCACCCGCGCTCTATTCACCCTTATGCCCTCCAACCACCATGGGGAGGACGCTGGCGGATTCCTTCTTCGTAAATTTCGCATGCTTGCGTGTCTTACCTGATACGCCGCCATTGCTTGCGACTAGGTCGGCGAGAGTAGTGTTGTCCAGAATCCGCGCGGCCGCGTCACGCACATCGAGAAAGACCTGGTACAGCGCCCGGTGGTCTGGATCGCGGTCAATCCGTTCGCGCAACTGTTCAGCATCCCCGAAAGGCGCAAGCGGACCATCAATCAGCCGGATAATCTCACTGAGCGGCACGTCGCTCGGCTCGCGGCGCAACTGGTATCCGCCCTTGGCCCCGCGGACGCTCTCCACCACGCGCGCATTTTTTAATTCCAGGAGAATCAACTCCAGAAACTTCTCCGGGAGTACCTCGTCATACGCGATATCGCGAATCTTGATCGCGCCCTGGTTATGATTCCGGGCCAGCATCATCATGGCTTGCAGCGCGTATAAACCCTTCTGGGAGATCTTCATGGATGCCAATTATTCCATAAACATAATTAATTTAATAGACATAATTTGTTAAAAGGTGAAGCAACCTCCATGCCATTCGGGATGGGTTCGTTCGCCGATAGAAGCCGCGGAATCAGTTACTTAAGAAATTGCCTCTGATGGAAGGGGGTATTGTGCAAGCCGTTGCAGTTTCTGGATAGAAGTGCGTTGCGAAAAAATACGCAGGCTGCTGATCTTTACACAGCGCGAGAACCCGCAGTTTACTCGCCGGACACTTTGAGCACGACAACGGTAACGTTATCTGGCCCTCCGCGGTCCAAGGCGGCATTCACCATGTTCGCGCAAGCCTCGGCCGGCGGTTGCGACAGGGCCAGTCGGGCCAGTTCGGCCTCACCAATCACGCTCCACAGTCCATCCGTGCAAAGAACAAGTACGTCACCCTCGTCCAGCGTGATGGGATGCTCCGGCTTGTCGGGAATCACCTCGCGCCCCGATCCCAGCGCCGCCGTAAGGATATGGCGTTGCGGATGCGACTCAGCGTCTTCCGACCGCACAATGCCGTTTTCCACCAATCTACTCACATACGAATGATCGCGCGTCAGTCGCGACGTTGCTCCGGCGCGAAGCAGATACAATCGGCTGTCTCCGATGTGAGCGAAATAAAGGCTGTGCTCGACGATTGCCACCGCGGTACAGGTCGTGCCCATGCCCGAAAACTGTGGGTGCTGTTCCGCGTAGCGCTGGATTGTGTCGTGGGCTGAGCGTAGTCCCGCTACCAAAGCATTCTGCGGGTCATCGAAGTCGCGGTCGTATACAAATCGTACGGTCTCGACCGCCAGACGGCTAGCCTCCTGCCCGCCCTCATAGCCGCCCATCCCATCGGCGATCACGGCCAGCCTGCCCTTGCGCGCGAACTCTTGGTCGGAATCAGGTTCCCAGTAGAGAGAACAATCCTCATTGTTACCGCGTAGCCGCCCGATATCCGTCAGGCTTGCAACTTCAAGTCCAGGTTTAGGGTTCACGCATTCAACTGACATAAGTAGAAAGAGCGCACGGCAGGGAGAGGCTCGCGATCGGCGCAATTCTTTGGGATCTCTGTATTATAAAGGAGATCACGTTTCCGCCCTACGGTCGAGTTTTCCCACGCAGAATTGTGTAGCCTATCATTTTCCCGACATGCTTGAACACTTCGATCGTTCTTGTCCGAAAAAGAAAAAAGCCGCGAAAGCTGCGGCTCTCTCCTCTATCGTCGAAGCCTGCAGACAGCTAGTTGGTTTTGGCGTTGTGCTTGTCTTTGTAAATACGCTGGCTCATGTGATTGGCTTCACGATTGAGCTTTCGCTGATCCTGCTTCGTCAGATGGCCGTCGTCCTTGGCCATATCCTTCTTCTCGTTATTCTCCAGCCGCTGTTCCCCGCGCTCTAACCGCTGCGTTTCTGCGGGAGTAAGTTGCCCGCTCTTTACGCCATTCGCGATGCGGTCCTGCTGGTTCTGTTCCCGCCGGTTGATCTCGTTGACACGCGGGTGACCAGGATCCACAACGCCTGGACCGGCGCCAGACGTGTTGCCTTGTTGTGCAATCGCTGATCCGATGAACATCAGACCACCGACCGCAAGAACTGCGAGCGACTTGCTGCGTGTGTTCTTCATGCGAGGTTGAACCCCCGCGAAGGAGTGTAGTTTCGCGGCGCTCGCTTCACCGCATTACCAAGGGGAACTTGATCCATGTCTAGGTAACGCGCGACGGCAATCACCGAATGTTACTTGCCCCAAAACCCCGATTTGGCAGCGCAGTCGGAACGCGTTAACATCGTCCACTTCCGAGGGCCCATTAATGAGAACTTCGTCTGATCTTCGTGTGCTGTGCCTGCTTACTGCTCTATTCATCGGTTCGACAGCCGCGCGGCCTGTGGCTGCACAACAAGCAGCCTCGCTGCCCAGCGAAACACCGGAGAGGTTTCAACCGGTCACCGACAGCTTCAATTACATCAAGCGCGATGTCATGATCCCCATGCGCGATGGAGTCAAACTCCACACAGTCATCATGATCCCGAAAGAGGCGAAGAATGCGCCAATCCTTCTGACACGGACACCTTATAGCGCGCGCGCGCAGACCAGTCACGCCGCGAGTTCGCATATGGGCTCTGCTCTTTATGGATACGACAATGCCGTCGACGTGATCCTCGAAGACGGCTATATCCGTGTCATCCAGGACGTCCGCGGCAAATACGGCTCCGAAGGCGATTATGTGATGAATCGTCCGTTGCACGGACCCTTGAATCCCACCCCCGTCGATCATTCCACCGACACCTACGACACCATCGATTGGCTGGTTAAGAACATTCCCGACAGCAATGGCAAAGTCGGCATTCTCGGTATTTCCTACGATGGATTCCTTCCATTAATGGCGCTGGTAAATCCCCACCCCGCGTTGAAAGTCTCTGTGCCCATGAATCCCATGGTCGACGGTTGGATGGGAGATGACTGGTTTCATAACGGCGCATTTCGCGAACAGAACATGCCGTACATCTACGAACAGGAGGCGACCCGATCCAACACCGAGCACTGGTGGATCGATCACTTCGATGACTATGACGTCTACATCGAGGCTGGCTCTGCGGGCGAACTAGGCAAGCGTCATGGCCTCGAGCAGGTCGGATTCTGGCGCAAACTGCTAGAGCACCCCAGCTACGATCCGTGGTGGCAGCAGCAGGCCATGGACAAAATTGTCGCCGCGCAGCCGTTGAAAGTTCCGATGATGCTGGTCGACAGCCTATGGGACCAGGAAGACATCTACGGCGCGCCTGCCGTTTACAAGGCCGTCAAACCAAAAGATATAAGCAACGACAAAGTCTTCCTCGTAATGGGACCATGGCATCACGGCCAGGAGATCTCTGATGCCAGTTCGCTGGGCGCACTCAGGTTCGGAAGCGACACAGGCCAGTATTTCCGCGAGCACATTCTCAAGCCATTTCTGGCTCAATATCTGAAGGACGGCGCGCCTAAATCCGACGTCGCGACGGTTACAGCCTTTGAAACGGGCACGAACGTCTGGCGCCGTCTGTCATCATGGCCCACAGGTTGCGATACGGGCTGCCCAATTCACGCCAAGCCACTGTACCTGCAATCCGGATTGAAGCTGAGTTTCGATACACCGAAAGCGGGCGACTCTGCATTCGAAGAGTACATTTCCGATCCCGCCAAGCCTGTCCCGTATCGCGCCCGCCCAAGTCAGCCCGTTGGATACAGTGGCCGTTTCACCTGGCCGCAATGGCTGGTCGATGACCAGCGCGAGGCATCAGGCCGTCCCGATGTTCTGGCCTTTACGTCGGATGTTCTCCAGGAACCGGTGAAGATCAGTGGTCAGCCAGTCGTCAATCTGATTGCCTCAACCAGCGGAACGGATTCGGACTGGGTCGTGAAGTTGATCGACGTCTATCCGGACGAAGTCGCGGAGCAGGAAGAAATGGGAGGCTATCAACTGGCAATCTCCATGGATATTTTCCGCGGCCGCTATCGCGAGAGTCTCGAAACGCCCAAGCCGCTCGTGTCCGACAAGCCTCTCCTTTATCGCTGGACGTTACCGACCACGAATCATGTCTTCCTCCCCGGACATCGCATCATGGTGCAGGTGCAATCCAGTTGGTTCCCGCTGTACGACCGCAATCCGCAAACATTCGTACCTAATATCTTCTGGGCTAGGCCGGGAGATTACAAGAAAGCGATCCAGCGGATCTTTCACTCGCCAGACCAAGCCAGTTTCATCGAGCTGCCAATAACGGAAGTGAAGTAGCGTAATGCAGGGGCGGACGCATTCGTCCTCCCCGCCGACCCCGAGCGAAGCGAAGGGGAGGTGTGACCGCGCCTGGATAACGGTTGCTACACGTAAATGTGTTTCGCCAAGTTTCTAGAGAAGGAGTACGCTTCAGCGGACGGCACTCTCGCTCCCGCTGGTGTTTCCTGATGCGCAAGAAAGTTCGAAGCCTGGTCACCCTGTTCTTGATCGCTGCTCCCCTTTTTGCTCAAAGCAAGCGCCTGTGGGTCCTAAGCTCGATGGGCGAAATAGTCGAATACGACACCGCGACCTTTGCGCCGAAGCAACACATCAAGCTTCCCCCCGAAGCGGCCAAGTCGCCCGCCAGCATCTCGATCAACGGCCAGGGCCAGATTCTTTTTGCCCCAACAGTCTCTCTCCCGCTTTCCGACGCCGACACCGCCAACCCCCATAAACTCTGGTTCTGGAACGGACACTCCCCAGCCTCGATCGATCAGACGATTGAACATAAAGAAGAGGAACGAGGATCGAATCAGTCGGTAACCGAACTCGTCCCCGTTCCATACCTCTCGGCCGACGGAACCCACCTGTTCTGGTTTGCCAATGAAGCCCGCCGCTTGGAGCGTGAAGGCGTCGACCTCTCCACCACCAACGGCTTTCAGGCCTGGCAGACCGATCTCGAGGGCAAAGCCCGCGAGGAAGTCGCCTCCTCAAAGCTCACTGATTGCCGCTGTCCAACCGGAAGCTGCGAGGAGAGTTGTCCATCGTTCGTCTTCTGGGCGCCGGATGGGGGAGTCGAGAACTATTTCTTGAACACGCAGTTCGTTGCCGGTCAGACCACAACCACTTATAAGGCGAGTACTCGCTATCAACAGGAGGCTGGCAAGTGGACACCCCTTGGCATCCCCGACCCATTACAGCGCATCCTGGACGCGAGTCCCGGTGGAAGCACGATCGTCGAAGCCATTCCTGACACCGGTTGTTGTGGATGGTCAAACCAGAGCAACGATCGGACTGTGATCCTCACCGAAGCCAAGACGAGCACCGTATTCGACGAATGGGCGACCTATAAGAACGCCGATTATGACGTCAGCTTCTATACTGCGAACGCCCGCCTCTCGCCCGACGCCTCCCGCATTGCTATGACGATCGTCGCCACAGCCCAGAGCAACAAGCCGATTCAAATATCGGAGCAGGGACAAGCCAATCCCGAGGAGTCCCAGGGCATTCGCAAAGCCCTGCTCGACTTGCCCGCCGTCGAGGTCAGAATGATTGAGGACGTGCCCCATCGCGTCGCCTTCGTTCCACATGCCGTTCTGGTCGGATGGCTCAATGACAAGGAGTTGCTGATCGTCGAGAACCATGTACTGGTTGCGTATCACGTGGGATCAAACGCTCGGCGCAAGTCGACAATCCGGGTGGAAGACGCCGCCCACGCCTTCCTCCGCTAAAGCAAGTGTGGGGGCGGACGCATTCGTCCGCCCGCCGCGCGCGCGAGCTTCGCAGCAGCTGCTGTGCAGGTTACCGGCCTTCGCACTGGCGGTATGCACGCAGCTCTTTTGTCAAGCCAAGTGAATCGCGTAACGCGCCGGCTGGAGCTTGGCCCCCATCCTCACCAGATCGGCGAGTGAATTCGCCCTCATCTTTTGCATGACCTGTGCCCGGTGGGCCTTCACTGTGATTTCGCTGATGCCCAATTCGCCGCCGACCTGCTTGTTTAGTAAGCCGGAGACCACCAAGCCCATAACTTGCCGCTCTCGAGGCGTCAGTGATTCGTAGCTGTTTCGAAGATCGCGAATTTCTATCTCGTGATCGAGAGTCACCCGGCTGCGTTCGAGGCCTTGGCGGATGGCAGCCAGCAAGACGTCTTGTCTAAAAGGCTTCACGAGGAAATCAACCGCCCCTGCTTTCATCGCTTGCACTGTCGTTGGAATGTCTCCGTGGCCGGAAGTCACAATGATTGGCATCTCCGACCGCTCTCGCGCGATCTTTCTTTGCAATTCCAAGCCTCCCCCATCGGGAAGCGAGAGATCAATGACAAGGCAACTCGGAACAAACGGTCGTGGCTGGTCGAGGAATTCCCCGGCGGATTGGAATGTCTCCGCCTGCCATCCTTGAGAGCGAATCAGGCGTTCCAGAGAGTTTCGAACAACGATGTCCTCATCTATGACAAACACGATTGGTGCGACGTTAGGAATCGAGTGCAACCCCAGTTGATGATCAAATGTATGCGCTAAGCTCATCTTCCACCCCTTCCTGTCGATCTACGTGAGTGTGAAACAACTCAAGGGGATTTCACAACCCCAAATGGTTGAATCAGACGCTCAATCAATGGTCACGAATTCCGCTAAGACTTTCGGCGGACTCCAGAATGTTCTGTACTCTAGGTTTCGATGTGTTTTCGGCCAAAGAGTCGCGCATCGATCGACCATGCCCCGGGACCGATCATCGCAGCGGTTCCACCCAGCGTAGCCAGCACGATTGGAATCCACGGATCAGCCATGTGAGTCATCGCGATCCACAATTCGATGATGACGATCAAACTCCCTACGATCGGTGTCCAGAGTCCGACGAGCAGAAGTATCCCAACGAACGCACCGAGGATCTGAGGGATCATCGACGGAGAAAACGATGTGCCTGTTCCCTCCGCGACCCCGAAGCGAACAAGCAAGATAGCGGCTAGAACACGCTGAAGCAGAAGACCTACACCCGGCCAACCGCTGGCGAAGGTCGAAAACAGTCGCTGCAAGAAACGCCTCCGACCTGATGGTAAGGGAATGCGAACCCCGATCGAAACGGCATTAAGTTGGGCACCGTGCTCCTACTTTTGGGGGAGATCGAGCTCGATGATGCCGCGTTTCAATGCGATCGTTACAGCGTGGGCTCGGTCGTTGGCGCCGAGTTTTGACAAGATGTTTGTGACATGGCTTTTTACGGTAGCTTCACCGATCGCGAGTTGATCGGCAATCTGCTTGTTTCCATTGCCGGCCGCGATCAGCCTTAAGACGTCGATTTCGCGTGCCGTGAGTTCGTCATCGGCGGCGTGCTCTGCTAATTCGGCGGCAATTTCCGGCGGGATTCGTTTTTGTCCTGCATGCACCGCGCGGATCGTCTCGAGGAGTTCCTTATGCACCTGTCCTTTGAGGATGTACGCGCGCGCGCCCGCCCTAAGAGCGCGCAATACCTGGCTGTCACCGGTATACGTCGTCAGAACGATGATTCTCGCTTCCGGAAATTCATTCCGTATCCGATCGATTGCTTCCAGCCCGTCCAGGCCCGGCATTTGAAGGTCCATCAAGGTCACGTCGGGACGGTATGTCCGGAAGGCCTCGATGCCTTCCTGTCCATTCGATGCCTCGGCTATCAATTTCAGGTCAGGCTCAGCGTTCACCAGAGCGGCAATGCCCTTGCGCAGCAGAGGGTGATCATCGACCGTAAGAATTCGAATTAGATTATGAGCGCTGTCCACGGTTCCCAATCTTACGAAGCAATCTTGAGCCAACGCCGTCGCGCGAAGTCTCGTAAGCGACCGAAGCCGGGACCGTCAGCTGAACCTCAGTACCGGCGCCTGACTCACTCCAGAAATCCAGATGAGCTCCGATTCGCTCGGCACGCTCACGGACGCCCCGCAATCCCCAATGTCCCTCGCGTCCACCTTCCTTCAGCACCTTAGGATCGATGCCCGACCCATCGTCGCGAATGCGAACGCGAAGTGAATGATCACCATAGCGGATCTCGGCCTCGATTCGTTGCGCATGCGAGTGCTGGTAGGCATTTCTCAGAATTTCGAGCGCTATCCGGCACACCTCGTTCTTGCTGTTCGGAGACAATGTTTGCCGTTCTCCCTCTTCGATAAGCTCGAAGACTGGCGTTTCACGGTTCGCAGTCCCCGAGTTCGCCAACTCTCGACTCGACGCCATGAGCAGCTCGGCCAGATTCCCCTTTGCAATCGGCTCGGAGCGTAAACCCTGAATTGCATCCCGGCTCTCCGTGAGCGCTTTTTCAGTCTCGCTGATCGCATCGTCGAGAGATCTCATCGCCGCATCCGGTCTCCGAGGCATCAGGTTGCGGACTGCCTGAAATTGAAACATGAGTCCGTGCAGCGTTTGTAATAGCGTGTCGTGCAGTTCCCGGGCGATGCGGGTTCGTTCCTGGACACGGGCCTCCAATCCGACATGAAATTGCCGGTGCAATTGTTGCATGCGCAGCCGGTATATCCCGAGCGCAGCCAAAGCAACCACTCCAACGATTCCAACCTGAAACCAACGTGTTTGGAACAAGGACGGCTCGACCTCAAACGCCATCGCCGCTTCCTGAGGGCTCCACACCCCATCTGGATTACTCGCCGCGACTTGAAATTGGAATCGTCCCGGCGAAATGTTTGTAAAGTCGATTTCGCGCGAGGCCGTAGGCTCGCTCCACGCTGAATCGATGTCCAACAGTCGATACCGATATCTCAGCCATTCAGGATTGGATACGTTCACGGCTGCGTACTGAAACGTCAAGCGATGTCGACCCGACGGGATGCGAAGGCCGTCAGCTGTCCCAATAAACTTCCCGTCTACAAGTATCCCGTCGATCCGTATCGTAACTGGGAACGCCGGACCAGCAAATGACGATGGGTGTAAAACCGAGATGCCGTGGTTCAGCGAGAACCAGATATTTCCGCGATCGTCTGGCACGACAGACTGGGTGCGCTTGACGCCGTTTACGCTTGGCAGGCCATCAGTCATTCCAAACTCGCGGTAGTCTCCTTCTGCATAATCTTGTTTCAGCAGGGCATCGGATCTCATCCTTAGCACGTGATCGGGTGTTGTGATCCAAAGCCAGCCGTTGCTCTCTGCAATGCCGAGGATGTCTCCGTAGAGCGCGTTCGGTGCTCCTAATGGCACGTGAACCGCACCAGATCGAAGAAACGCGATCCCTCTCGATGTGCCGATCCACAGTGTGCCCGAATCACCGGTAAATAGGCTGTCAATGCCTCCCGGTGGCAGTCCATCATGAGTCCGATACGTAATCCAGCGGTCATTCCTCAACTCGGCGAGCCCATTTGGTGTTCCAACGAAGATCTCTCCCGCGGCGTTTCCGGTAATTGCGGAGATCGTGTTGGAAGGCAGTCCGTCCTTCTGCGTGAAAGTGCGCCAAGTCCCCCTGCGAATGCGGCTCACTCCGTGGTTGAGGGACCCGGCCCAGACTGTACCGTCGGATGCACGATACACCGAGTACACGGAGTCCTGCGGAAGACCATTTTTGTGCGAATAGGTCGAAGCGCGCAGCCCGCCACTCTGCAGGTCGATTCGGGTAAGTCCTCCGTCTTTGCGCGCCACCCAGACTTCACTCCCCGCTCCGGCAATGGAATAGACCGTGTCTTCCCTCAAACCGTCGAGTTCAACCGGCTGAACCCGGCCATGCAAAATACGGAATAGTCCACCATCCCGCGGTGCAAACCAGACGCTCTGCTGAGAATCGACGTAAACCGCCCCGCAGTTAATGCAAGGCAGGCCCGCTGAAGTGAGATAACTGGAAAAAGAAGTATCTCGGTAGCGCTCCATGGCCTCGGGTTCGCCGATCCAAAGATTGCCGTCGTGATCCTCGAATAATGCAGTGACGGCACCGTTCACAACCAAATCTTCCAGTGAATGGATCTTGCCCTCTGCATCAATGTCTTTGGCGTGAGCTTTGTAAACATGGCCGTCAGTGCCGATCCATAGGTTGCCGCGCTGGCCGTTGGCCAGCGCCAGGATCTCGGCGTGTTCAAGTTCCGGGCGAATTTCGCTGATTACGCGCTCTCTATTCAGCCCAAATAAACCGTTGTTCGTCCCGATTAGCAAAGTTGTGTTCGCGATCGTAAGAAGGCAGTTGATTTTCTTGTCGGCCAGATTGGGGACCTGCTGAACATCGTGATCGCCCTTGTCAGGATTAAAGTGAAACAGGCCCTTTTCGTTGGTGCCGATCCAGATTGTGCCATCCTCCGTTTGGGCCACGGCAGTGGGCGCACCAGGCAACTGACGTGCTTCCAACAGAACTCGACGTTCTCCGCGCTTGTAGTCAACGATTCCTTGCAGTTCAGACACAAACAGAAGCCAACCGTCGAAAGTCTTGCCGGCGGAACTGACGAGGTGTTGATGCCGACCGTTGTCGGGGAGCGGTCCTTGCAGGAGACCTGTCTCGTAACGAAATAGGTGCGTGGATTCGTCCGTGACCCACAGGTGATCACTCGAATCTGTCACCAGGCCTTGAATAGGAGCGTTGGTCGGTGCAATCGAATTGGCCGTTCGGATGAACACAAAACTCAAGCCGTCATACCGGAGAAGCCCGTTACTCGTGCCGATCCATAAATAGCCATCCGCAGTCTGCGTAATCGAGTAGACATAGCCGCCGGGGAAACCTGACGCACGGTTCCAAATATCCCGGCTGCGGCGAAGCATGATGGCATTCTCCTCTGCGCCCAGCGCAACCGTCGCAAGCAGGATGATCAAACCGAGGCGAAAAGCGCTATTCATGCGATCGGAGTCCCACGAACCTTTAGGGCATGAATTCAAATCCATCTACGACAACTTCAGCACGATCATGAATACCGGGCAATTTGTGATTCGGATCCGCGTAAACATAAAACGTCATGCGGATCGATTCAGAGCCCGGCGTCGGAACTTCGGAAGTGAAGTCGTGCTTCGACACGACAAAGCTGGCGCCACTCGCTGACACGCGAGAGGTAATCATCGTGACCCGCCCAACTTTCCACATGATGGTGTGCTTCAGTTTTCCCGCCGGTACTACAAACCGTACCATGTTGAGTGCCACGAATGCCGGCTGCACTACAAACTCCGCATTCTTGTTCTCTGGATCAGCCCATCGGCTGATATTGATATCAAATTCCCCGTGATTTCCTTGATTGGACGAATAATCCCATGTGAAGATGCCGAAAACGACTGAGGGCTCGAAATGAGAAGTGTCTTCCACCGTAAACGAATATGTGCCGTAACCTAAACTGCGCGTCAGATTTACTTCGGAACAGGTCCATTGATTGTCGCGATTGATGATCTGAAGATGAAGTGCACCCGCCGGGTCCACATAAACGTTGTTGGGATCGTACGGGTTCCTCGTTCCGCCACGGTCGCTGGCTACCTTGCGGACTCGCCACTGAAACCCACTGAAATTTACGAAGAAAGATGAAGACCGTTCCGGGCCGCGGCTGGCGGCGACTGCGTCTAGTCCGTGCCCGGGTTTGGGCAACTCGGCCAGCACCGCCCCGGGATGGTACGTCGAATCCACCAGCAAAGCGGCATAGTCGGTAGCAACATGTACTTCGTTTCTCCAAATGCCGTCTGGCAAAATTGGCGTAATAGGAGCACTCAGACGCGGTTGCAACCACCACAACCCTCCAGTTTTCGAGTACAGGACGATGTGTTGCCCCGGTTGTGCGCCGCTTACCTTGCCCTCAATCACGTCGGCTTGGTTCAGGTCGCCCAGGTCCCATTGCGGCACTTGAGTGAATGAGATCTTCAGTTCGGAAGCGGAATTCGTCAATTTGTGGCAACCGGTCAGCGTCAGCAGTAAGAGGCTGAAGACGGGTATCGCTGCGAAATACACCGGCGCACTAATGCGAGCTTTAGTCTGATGCAAGTTGGGCATTATACAGAAACGAGCACGAACGTCATTCGACAACAATTTCACACTGCGAAGAGTCTGCTGGGTCCATAATCACCCATTATGAGACGACCCAATACCAAAGTATCGGGCATACCATCGTCTAATAGATTCCTTCCCAATCTTCTGACTTAATCGCTTGTGTGTCGGAAGAATCAATGAGCGCCGCACCAACGGCATTTCGCGTGCAGCGCGAACCGGAACTCCTGGGGCAGACTGTTGTCGTGATCGGCGGAAGTTCCGGGATCGGACTCGAAACCGCGCGGCGAGCACGCTTGGAGGGAGCCAACCTCATCCTAACGGGGCGGAACGCCCAGCGTCTTCAACAGGCCGCGGGAGACGTCGATGCACAGAGCACTGCGGCCTTCGACGTCCTCGACTTCAAGCGCCTTGAGAGGTTCTTCAATGACCTGGCAGTGCCGGTAGACCATGTGCTCGTAACTGGCCCGGGTCCCTCCTATGCGACGCTGACGGACTTCGATTTCGACGGCGCGCGTCGCCACATCGAAGCCCATCTGTTGCTGCCTTTGCAGGTCGCTCGAAACGCCAGAAATAAGGTGCGCCCGGGCGGGACCCTGCTCTTCATGGGCGGCACCGGTGGCCGACGCGTGGCGAAGGGACTCGTCCTCATCTCGGCCCTCACAGCCGCGAGTCCGGCCATGACGAAGAATCTCGCACTCGAACTGGCACCCGTGCGAGTCAACCTCATTGCGGCCGGATTCGTCGACACGCCGCTGTCGGCTCAACTGCTCGGCGATGAACTTGAAAACCGGCGCGAGCAGCTTCGCATGACGCTTCCCATAGGGCGGGTCGTGCGACCGGCAGATGTCGCCGCGCTTGCTGTGCACATTATGACCAACACGGCCCTTACGGGCGCAACCTACGACATTGACGGAGGGCAGCAGGTCGTCGCTGCCTAGCGTAAACAAGCCAGTATGAATAGTAGGCAAGACGTTACTCCAAACTAAACGCAGAAATCCCAGAGTCTCGGGAGCGAAAGAGGCAAGCATGTCCACAATTCACCTGCACCAGACAACAACATTAACGCCCGAGCAGTACGTCGCCGGGCTCACAGACTTCGGGCCTGGCCGCTCGAAGCTGTTTGGCAATAGCGCCGACCAGTACCTAAAAGTGCATAACCGCGGGCCTTCGCAAGCCGATGTCACCGAAGGCTCGAGCGGCATTTGGGAGCGGCTGCACTACGACTGGTCCGATCCCTTGCGAGTGGTTCTCACGACGACTGACTCCAACACCTGGGGAGGAGCGTCCGGCCACACCTACACCTTCACACGTCGTCCCGACGGTTTGACCGACATCGACGTTGTGGTCGTACGCGACGGCAAGAACCTCAAGGGATGGCTACTCGGTCTCGTGGTTGGCACGATTGGGAAGGGAGTTTTGGAAAAAGCGTTTGCAAACTCCGTCAAGGCTATCGAAGCCCGGAACGGCGCGGCGAGAGAAGTGGGCGCAGCGTAGCCGGGGTCCGCGTATTGGTGGGCCTGCTCCTCCAGGAATTGTCGCCGTCGCTGCAGGTACATCAGGGGCGGGTCCGAGTTCGTTGGATCATTACATGAAGGAGGAAAAATGGCTACTCTGACACAACAAATCAACAGTAATGACGCCAGTACCGCAAACCTCGCAAAAATAGACCAGAAGATCGAGGTCACTATCTTCCCCGTTGCGGATGTCGATCGCGCGAAGGAGTTTTACCTGAAACTCGGATGGCGACTGGACGCTGACTTCAACTTCCCCAGTTTCCGCGTTGTCCAGGTCACGCCGCATGGCTCGACCTGCTCACTGCAATTCGGCACCCACCTGACCTCAGCCGCGCCCGGTTCGGGCAAGGGATACATCATCGTGTCCGATATCGTAACCGCCCGCAATGCCCTGACTGCCGAGGGGGTTCAGGTGGGCGATTTTTTCCACCTCGGCCAAAACGGCGCCGAACCTGGGTTGGATCCGGAGCGCCGCACTTATCGCTCCCGTGCCGAGTTTAAAGATCCCGATGGCAACAGCTGGGTGCTGCAAGAGATCACCAGCCGACTGCCGGGTCGTGTCGAGCCTGGCCGGGCTTCATTTGCCTCGGCCAGCGATCTTGCCAGCGCGCTGAAGCGCGCCGCCCTCGCGCATGGTCAGCACGAGGCACGCATCGGGCAACGCGACGACAACTGGCCAGCCTGGTATGCCGAATACATGGTGCGTGAACAAACGGGCCAAGAATTACCGCAGTGAACGGGGGGCACGACTCTCCGGACTGTTCTCTGACCGCAGTGGCACGCCCAGCACCTGGTGCTCGAGAGGGGTGACAGGGCTGATAAGTAGGCGACAAGTGATGCGAATCCCCAAAGAAGGAGTCAACCATGCGCTCTGATATTGTGCCGGGAGGCGTCTTTCCCGACTATGAGCTGTCTGATCACACCGACATTCAGCGCACACTGAGCCAGTTGCAAGGAGAGGACCCGCTGATACTCACCCTCGCGCGCGGCCATTACTGCCCAAAGGAGCACCAGCAGCATCTCGAACTGGCTGCGTTCTACCCGAAGATCGCCGTGGCATACACTCAGATCGCCACGATTTCCACGGACGATCACCACACTCTTCAGGAGTTCCGTGCGTCTGTTGGAGCCCAATGGACCTTCCTTTCCGACCCTGAACGGAAGGTTCAGAAGGACCTCCATATTCAGGAGTACACCGACCCCGAGCACAACCCGATGATCCCGCACACGCTCGTGCTCAAGCCGGGTCTCGTCATCCACAGCATCTACATGGGCTACTGGTTCTGGGGCCGCCCGTCTGTTGTCGAGCTCTGGCGTGACCTGCGCGCCATTACGAGCGAGATCCGCCCCGACTGGGATCTGAGCAGGCCTGGACTACGCGAGGCCTGGAACGCAGGCGACTTCTCGCGTTTCCACGGCTGGAATAAGAGAGCGGATGCGAAAACAGTGGGCAGCTAGCCATGCGCTCAGCTTCTGCTGAGATGTTCGGATTCAACAAGTGCAAGTAAGTCGAGGAGAAGAACATGGCAGGTCTGGGTTTCGACAAAGAGGTCGCTGCGCTTCTCATTATCGATCCGTACAACGATTTCATCTCCGAGAGCGGCAAGATATGGGGTCGCATAAAGAGTGTTGCCGAAGCCAATGATTGTGTTCCGCACATGTTGCAGGTGTTGACTGCCGCTCGGAAAGCAGGGTTGCGCATTTTTTATGCGCTGCATCACCGTTATCGTCCAGGCGACTACGAGACCTGGAAATACATTGCGCCGATTCAGAAAGCAGGTTGGCGCTCGAAAGTCTTCGAATACGGCACTTGGGGTGGTGAGATCCGCTCCGAATTCACGCCGCAGCCGGGCGATATCGTGGCTCAGGAGCATTGGTGTTCCAGTGGCTTTGCCAACACGGACCTGGATTTGCAGCTCAAAACGCATGGCATCCACAAGCTCATCGTCGTCGGCCTCATTGCACATACATGCGTCGAGTCGACGGTTCGCTTTGCTGCTGAACTTGGCTATGACGTTACGCTGGTAAAGGACGCGACCGCCGATTATTCAGACCAGCACATGCAGGCCGCTCTGGTCACCAATCTTCCAAGCTACGCCAGCGCCATCGTGACCACCAATGAGATGCTCGAGGCGATCTCTTCTCGTCCTGCGGAGCCTGGCTTCGACGGGAAATCTGTTTCACAGGTGGCGTGATGGAATGGAGGGAGAAAGCGCGCGATCGAAAGGATCCCACCCGTTTTGGGCTCGGGAGAGGAGAACGGGATGAACGACAGCCGATCAGGTTCCATTTCAAACTGTGCGCGGGTGTACTTAATGGAACGAGAATTGTCAGCGTTCATGGCCGCGGTAGCGGACCTATTCGGGCCAGAGCAGGCCAGGATTTCCGCAGAAGGAACGGCTTGAAGAATCGGCGCCAATCGAGAACCCTATGCCATCGACAATAGAAGATGGGAGGGCGGTCGCAATTGCCGCCTCGGCTCGATTAGGGAATCGGCAGAATGTTGCCGGCTGGCAGCGTCCCACCAATACCAAAGTCCAATTGTTATCCCCGCATGCTTCTGATGTGATCGCTGGGTTCCATGCAAGGAATCAATAGAAGCCACCAAACACCGTCAACTTCGTCAAAGGAGACCAAGATGGGCACGATTACAGTGAAAGATGGCACAACGATTTACTACAAGGACTGGGGTAAGGGCCAGCCTCTGTTCTTCCATCATGGCTGGCCGCTCTCAGCGGACGACTGGGACGCGCAGATGATGTTCTTTCTCGAACGCGGATTTCGGGTCATTGCGCATGATCGGCGAGGACATGGGCGCTCCACCCAAACCGTAACAGGCAATGAAATGGATACTTACGCAGCCGACGTTGACGAACTCGTACAAAAGCTCGAGTTACAAGACGCCATTCACATCGGCCACTCGACTGGCGGCGGAGAAGTTGCCCGTTATGTCGCTCGCTACGGCCAACCACAAGGCCGCGTTGCGAGCGCAGTGTTGATCAGTGCGGTGCCACCAGTCATGGTGAAATCAGCCAAGAACCCGGGCGGTACGCCGATCGAAGTGTTCGATGATCTGCGCGAAAAAACGGCGAATCATCGCGCCCAGTTCTATCAGGATTTCACTCTGCCGTTCTATGGCTACAACCGCCCTGGCGCTGCGGTTTCTGAGGGCATTCGGCAAAACTGGTGGCGACAAGGAATGATGGGCGGAATCAAAGCCCACTACGACTGCATCAAGGCCTTTTCAGAAACTGACTTCACCGAGGATCTCAAGAAAATCGATGTGCCCACGCTGGTTATGCATGGAGAGGACGATCAAATCGTACCTTTCGCCGATGCGGGGCCCCTTTCAGCGAAATTGCTGAACAACTCCAGCACGCGATTCTATCCAGGTCTGCCTCATGGAATGCCGACGACACATGCAGATCTGATCAACCAGGACCTGCTCTCGTTCATCAATGCGGGAGTGAAAGAAGCTGCCGCTTGATGCGCATAAAAACCCGGACTTCGGAAGCTCAAGCCTTCCGCCACTGGCGAATCACGGCAGATGTAAGTAAATGAACGCACTGGTGCGAGGCCTTGAGTTCTCGCCCGATCAGACAAGAAGACTGACAATACAATTTTCAACAGCGCCACGGATTCAGGAGGAGTGATGGCAACGGCAGCGGTCGCAATCGGAACGATGAAGGTGGCACTGATCTCCAAGCCCGGTGCGGGTTTCCAGATCATCGAGCGCGAGATTCCCGAACCAGGTTTCGGTCAGGTGCGGATCAAAGTTCAGGCCTGTGGTGTTTGCCACAGCGACCTGTTTGTAAAAGAAGGCCTCTGGCCAGGACTCGAATATCCCCGCGTTCCAGGACACGAAGTCGCGGGCCTTATCGATGAAGTCGGCCCCGGGGTTTCCGCATGGAAAAAAGGACAGCGTGTCGGCGTGGGCTGGCATGGCGGGCAAGACAATACCTGTGTCGAATGCCGTCGTGGTCGCTTCCTCTACTGCCGCAACCCTAAAGTTGCCGGCATAAGCTACGACGGAGGGTATCAGCAATACATGCTCGCTCCCGTCGAAGCGCTGGCCGCGATACCGGATACGCTTAGCGATGCCGAAGCGGGCCCGCTGCTGTGCGCCGGTGTCACCACCTTCAACGCGTTGCGACACGGCGGTGCGGCGCCGGGCACTCTTGTTGCGGTACAAGGGGTCGGCGGTCTGGGCCACCTTGGAATTCAATTCGCGAACAAATTTGGCTGCAAGGTGGCCGCGATCGGTCAGGGTTCTGAAAATGCGACACTTGCAAACCAACTCGGAGCGAACATATACATTGACAGCAAATCCGCGAATGCCGCCCAGGAACTGCAGAAGCTTGGCGGAGCGCAGGTGATTCTTGCCACCGCGCCCAACTCGAAGGCGATGGGTGAGTTGATCGATGGGCTAGCCCCGACGGGGAAGTTGATGGTGGTAGGAATATCACCGGACCCAATCGCGGTTACACCGTTACAACTCATCAGCGGAGAGCGTGCCATCCAGGGTTCGGCCGTGGGAACGCCGTCGGATTCAGAGGACACCATGAAGTTCGCCGAACTGACGGGTGTGCACCCAATGATCGAAACTTATCCCCTGGAACAGGCAGACGAGGCTTACGCACGAATGATGAGCGGAAGGGCCCAGTTCCGCGTGGTTCTGACGATGTAGGGCCAAAAAGAAACCAACACGCCGCCAGAGCCGGATCAGCGGACAGGGGCATGCATGTTCTGCATCCTGCCCGCTTGGTCCAGCCCCTGCAGTGGTTCTGCAGAATAAAAGAGAGAAAGCTGCACGCACGCTGACCTTGCTCCTGCCTCTATATCTTTCGCAACCTTGCCGACGTGGGTCGAAGGAATAAAAGTTCCCCGTAAACGGCTAAAATAACAATTATGTTGTGCGCCTCCGAGCACGCAGTATCCAGGGAGCTGCCGCGCCACATTGTCCTATGACAAAGGTGCGTACAGGTCCAAGCATCGATGAATATCTGCGTGAGCGACTGATGCCCGTGGAAGGTGCGATTCCGAGCATTCCCGGCATCGAGATGTTTGGCAATTCGATTCCTGCGGGAACAGTCGGGGGCGATCTCTTTGAGTACATCAACTTTCAGCAGCGTTACGACATTGATGCTCGCATCCAGCGAGCCCAGCGCCTGGCAAAAGAATTTCTTGAAACGCTTCCGCCGGCCGTGCCCGTCCGCAATGCCGTCGACGATCACATACAGTGGTTGAAAACAACCCCCGGCTACAAATCCGAAATGGAAGCAGAGTACCGCTTTGCCAGGAGCTCCGAGGAGGTGCGCGTTGCAGAGGTCTTACACGACCTTTATTCGACGGCGGGCGTACTGGTTGTCGACGCGCAGGGCCACGGAATTATCTCAGCAAAGATCGCGTCGACAGTTCACGACACATTCCACGCTCTGATGCTCAGTGAACTGGACCGATACGGGAAAGCAACGCCCGATCTCCTCGAGCACCTCAATTTGCGCATGGCGCAATCGGTAACTGCCCGCAATGCGCTCGGAATTGCTGAGAAAGAACGTGCCCGCGAACTTGCGACTATGTTGTACGGCGAGGTGCGGCCCGGCGGCCATTTTCGTTTCGCCAATTTCGGACATCCACCTCCGCTCGTGTTCTCGGCAGAATATCGCAAATTCATGAACATCGATGAAAGCCGCATGGTCCGATTTCTTGCGCTCGGGTTGGAAATTCCCGCGGATCACCCGGATCGCAAGAAATACTATTCTCTGAATCTCGGTCGACGGGAGATCGAATCTTCTGATGTGGCGGAGATCACTCTGATGAGTCCCGGGGACATCCTAGTTCTTTATACCGACGGAGTTTACGACGGCAGCGATGCAGAGGCGCGCCAGCAATTGGAAGAGGTAATGCGCGAACATTACCTTCGCTCGGCCCGGGACATCTGCAATGCATTGCTCGATTACGCGGTAAAGCAAGACGACATTCTCCGACAGAGGGGTGACGCGGCCTTGATCGACGACAAAACAGTCTTTATCGTGAAACGAACCTGAACCGCCCTCGCTCTTCACAGCGCAGATTGGCCATGTGGCCATCTCATGCAAACCGGCAGCTACTCCTGCTACTGATCCTTCATTTGTAATGCTCCGTCGTCCCGAGTAAGATTCCGATTTTCTCGTACACCAACCCTAGGTCCTTGGGAGGTCGCTGAGATGAGATTTCCTTTCGTGTTGTCGACGTTGGCAATCTTAAGTGCGTTGTTGGTTCATGAGGGAGTAGCGCAATCGAGTTACGACCTGCGCTCGCCGGACGGCCGGATCGAAGTAAGAATCCGCACCTCGGAGCGTCTTAGCTATGACCTCGTCCTGAAAGGTACGGCCCTCCTGGAGAACTCCACCATCTCCCTGGACGTGGAGCACGAAAAACTCGGGGTGCGCCCGAAAGTGACCGACGCAAAAACGCGCACCTCGGATCAGATGGTCTCGCCTGTCGTTCGTCAAAAATTCGCAAAGATCCCCGACCATTACAACGAACTGCGCTTGACCATGGATGGCGGTTACTCAGTCGTATTCCGCGCCTACAACGAGGGTGTAGCGTACCGCTTCGAAACCTCACTGCGGCAGGAGAGAGTCAAGATTTACGCCGAAGAGTCGTCATTTAATTTCGCGTCGAACTTCGTTGTCTATTATCCGCAGGAGGACAGTTTCTACTCCCATAACGAGCGAAAATATCTGCCGCAACATTTGACTGAAATCGCTCCGGAATTCATCGCCACGCTGCCTGCGGTTATCGACGTTGGCCAGGGCGGCGCAAAACTCGCCATCGCAGAATCTGATCTTGACGATTATCCCGGGCTTTGGCTGCGCGGTACGGGCGGGACCGGCTTGACCGCCACATTCCCGCCGTATCCCCTGAGGGAAGTACAAACCAGCGATCGCGACTACAAGCCCGTCCAGACTGCAGACTACATCGCTGACACGGCCGGAAAAAGGGCCTTCCCGTGGCGCGTGCTCGGCATTGCAGACCGTGATGGCGATCTGCTCACGAATCAGATCGTGTATCTGCTGCAGAGCCCATCGCAAGTCCAGGACACATCATGGATCAAGCCCGGCAAAGTCGCCTGGGACTGGTGGAATGATTGGAACATTGATGGAGTTGATTTTGAGGCCGGCATCAATACGAAGACGTATAAGTATTACGTCGACTTTGCTGCAAAATACGGCATCCCTTACATCATCCTCGACGATGGCTGGTACAAGCTGGGCAATCTGCTGGAAGTCACGCCGGCACTCAATATGGACGAACTGGTCGCATATGCAAAGCAGAAGAACGTCGGACTCATTCTCTGGGCCTCTTGGAAGACTCTCGACGATCAACTGATTCCGGCACTCGATCAATTCGAAAAATGGGGCGTGAAGGGAATCAAAGTCGACTTCATGCAGCGCAGCGATCAGATCATGATCAACTACTTTCATCGCGTGTGCCGCGAGGCGGCGAAGCGCCACATGCTGGTGGATTTTCACGGTGACCAGAAGCCCGCCGTCATGACCCGCACATGGCCGAATCTGATCAACACCGAGGGGGTACGCGGGATGGAGTGGAGCAAGTGGAGCAGGGAATCGGAACCGGAGCACAACGTAACCCTGCCGTTCACGCGCATGTTCCTTGGGCCAATGGACTACACGCCAGGTGCGATGCACAACGCCACCAAGACGACGTTTGCTCCGATTAACCGCCAGCCGATGGCCATGGGCACGCGGTGTCATCAGCTAGGAATGTATGTTGTCTATGAGGGCCCTTTACAGATGCTCTCCGACACACCGTCGAACTACTTGCGAGAGCCGGAGACGATGGAATTCCTTGCCGCCGTCCCAACGGAGTGGGACGAAACCAAGGTTCTCGACGCGCACATCGCCGATTACGTGGTAGTCGCCCGACGAAATGGAAAAGACTGGTACGTCGGAGCCATGAACGACTGGACCCCGCGTGCCGTCGACATCGATCTCTCGTTTCTCCCCGATGGCGCGTTCATGATGGATGCCTACCAGGACGGAGTCAACGCAGATCGAAACGCGAGCGATTACCGCAAGGCAACAACGTCCGTGAATCGGATGACGAAGTTGAAGCTACAACTGGCAAGTGGCGGAGGCTGGGCCGCAAGAATTCATCAGTAATTATCTGGATCTGGGCAACGCGCGGACTGCACCCGTCGAAATGCCGCCATCGACAAGCAGCGTCTGGCCGGTCACATACCGGCTTGACTCTGCCGCCAGAAAGACTACAGCGGATTCAAGATCATCCGGTCGACCCGGGCGCTTGAGCGGAATCCGGTCGGAGAGATATTCGACCCATTCCTTGTCTTCGTACATAATCTTGTTCTGCTCCGTGCGAAACCACCCGGGCGCCAGGCAATTCACGGTGATACCGTACTTGCCCCAATCATCAGCCAGACTCATCGTGATTTGCCGGATCCCACCGCGGCTGGCGCCGTAGGGCGCGAGCCCTGCATATCCCGCGACGCTGGTGACCGATCCGATATTGATAATGCGTCCGTACTTGCGAGGAATCATCCGCCGCGCAACCGCCTGCGCCACAAAGAAACTTCCGCGAAGATTCGTGTCGAGTATTTGGTTCCAATCGTCCCAGGTGACATCGATCGCGGGTTTGCGAATATTGCATCCAGCATTGTTGACGAGAATATCGATGTGACCGAATGCTTCCTCAGCCGAGGCAACCATCGCGTCAATGCTTGCGTGATTGCGGACATCGAGGTCGAAGGACAGCGAACGACGGCCCAGTGCTTGGATCTCCGCCTCGAAGTCCGCTAATGCTGTGCGATTCCGGCTGGTAACCACGAGATCGGCACCAGCACGGGCAAGCGCGCGAGCAAATACCTGCCCGAGCCCGCGGCTCGTGCCGGTCACCACAGCGACTCGGCCGCTGAGATCAAACAGGCCAGAGTTGCTCAAGGAGTGGGTCAAGCTGGACTCCCCGGCGTGAGCACGACTTTCATCAGGTTGGGCTCGCGGGCATAAAGCCGTTCGAACCATCGTGGTCCTTCGGCCAGTGGCGCTACCGCCGTGATGAGCGGCTTCACTCGAATCTCGCCCTTTGACATCAGTTCGATTGCTCGAGGATATTCCCCCGCGGACGCGCATGATCCTTGCAAACGCAACTGCCGGGACACGACTTTCTGAAGATGAATCTTCACCTCAGGTGTGATGTTGCCCACGAGGATGACTGTCCCACCTTTGCGCACACTGTCGATCGACGTTGCTATGGATTCGGTCCTGCCCACGGCTTCCGCGACGGTATCCACACCAATTCCATCGGTGAGTTGAGAGACCCGTTGCTCCACGCCCTCCGATACGACCTCAGTGGCGCCCAATTTCTCGCTCCGCGTGAGACGAGTTCGATCCGGGTCGGCGACAAACACCCGCGAGCACCCGGCCACGCGCAAAGCCTGCTGCAGCAACAAACCGATCGTCCCGGCTCCGACCACCAAAGCCGTGCTGCCGGGCGCTATCGTCGCAAGAGAAACAGCGTGCAAGGCAACCGCCACGGCCTCAAGCAATGCGGCGTCTTCAAACGCCAGACAATCGGGAAGTTTGTGAATGATGCGGGCCGGAACCGAAACGAACTCCGCAAATGCTCCGGCACGACGATAGTCGCCGCAGGAGACGCCCAGCACCTCGCGCCGGTCGCACAGGTTGATGTCACCCCGAAGACAGTTTGCGCACTTACCGCAATATACGGTCGAGTCCAGCGTGACGCGATCGCCCTCAGAGAGTCCGCTAACGCCTTCTCCAATCCCTGCAACAACGCCCGCCGCTTCGTGCCCCATCACGATTGGTGGAATGCGTCGTCCAGAGGATCCATCGTAGCCATGCACATCACTGCCGCAAATTCCACAGGCCGCCACACGAAGCAGTACCTCTCCGGCTTGTGGTTTTGGCGTGGCCACATCCGTAACTTCCAGCCGCCGATATTCCGAGAGCAAGAGAGCTTTCATTTTGGAGCCTTGGTTGGCGGAGCCAGCGGTTGCACAATGCCGCTGCCTTCGCGAATCGTCAGAACCTGATTAGCCTTCACTTGCGTAAACCGTTCGATTTTCTGAGTGGTGGGCCATTTTACTTCAATCAGGTCGACGGTCTGGGCCTTGCCCAATCCGAAGTGGAGCCGCAGATCGCTTTGTGACATGACGCTCGACCCACTGCGCACTTCGTCGATCTGCGCATGATTCCCGGTGACGACCCGTACTCGTGCCCCGATCGCGGTTCGATTACATTTCGTCCCGATCAGTTTGATCTTGATCCAACTCTGTTTATTGCCCCCATCGTTGCGCAGAAGCGAGGGCACATCATTCATGTTCAGCACCAGCACGTCAATATCGCCGTCATTATCGAAGTCGCCGAAAGCTGCGCCACGGCTGGAATAGCGCTCGTTAATTCCCGGACCCAACCCGGAAGAAACGTCTTTGAACTGCCCATTCCCGAGATTCTTGTACACAAGCCGCGGATTCTTGAATGACTGCCCGATTTCATGCCCGGCAATCTCCGGATACACATGCCCATTCACCTGAATGATGTCCGCCCAACCGTCATTGTCGTAATCCACGAATCCGCAGCCCCACGCCACATATTGATTGTTGATGCCAATCCCGGAAGCAAATGTCACATCACTGAAAGTCCCATCGCCATTGTTGTGGTAAAGGTTGCAGGTATCGTCTGCGAAATTGGTCTTGAAGAGATCGAACCAGCCATCGCAATCGTAATCCGCAACGCCAACCCCCATACCGGCCTGCTCGTGCCCATTCTCGCTGTAAGCACATCCTGCAATCACCGCAATGTCCGTAAAGGTCCCGTCGTGATTATTGCGGAACAGGATGCTCGGTTCGGAGTCCACGGCCACATAAATGTCAGGCCAGCCATCGTTGTCAAAATCCGCGCTGACCCCTGTAATTGAATACCGCGGTCCGGGCTTCAGAATGCCAGCCTTCTGTGACACATCAGTGAAGGTGCCATCACCGTTGTTGTGATAAAGCACGTTCGTGTCGCCGGTGAGGCCTCGTGGACCACACATCACCGGAATGCCCTTCCACTGGCATGAAGCACTTTCTCCTGCCGTAGACGTTTTTGCCGGATCAAGCTGAATGTAGTTGCACACGAAAAGATCCAGGTGCCCATCGCGGTCGTAATCGAGAAACGTGCAGCCTGATCCCCACCGGACGCGTTCGTCGTACACTCCGGCCTTCCGAGTCACATCAGTGAACGTGCCATCGCCGTTGTTGTGGAACAGAATGTTATGTCCCCAGAAGCAGCAGAACAGGTCATCCCACCCATCATTGTCGTAGTCGCCGACGCAAACGCCGGTCTGCCACCCAGTGCGCGCCAGCCCCGATTTTTCAGTGACATCGGTAAACGTCCCATCGCGATTGTTCTTGTAGAGGTGGGACGTAGGCTCCTGACCTGGAGCCCATTTCGCATCAAGGCGCGTTCCGTTCGTCAGGTATATATCCAGCCATCCGTCCTGATCGTAATCGAAGAATGCGATTCCGCTCCCTTTGGCCTCGATAATGTAGCGCTTGTGATCTGCGCCTCCCCAGACGTTCGGGATGGTCAGTCCCGCTTCTTTCGCGACATTCACAAACTGAACTGGAGCGTCTGCAGATACAGGTTGAGTGGAAAGGGAAAGGCTACGATTCCACTTCCACAACGGAGTGGTCAAGGCATCGAGCAAGGAGCTGCCGAAAACAAGCAGAGACGATCCAAGAAAGCGGCGGCGGGGAAGATTCATTTCGAACTCGGAATCCGGGGAAATTGGCGCGGAATAATGCCGGCTCCCTCTTTTACCGTTATGATCTGGTTGATGGGAACAGTTGTCAATCGCTCCACCTGCCCGCTTGGCCATGTGATTTCAAGCGAGGTGATCTTCGTGCGTTTGCCCAATCCAAAGTGGATGCGTGGATCATTCGCCGACATATAGCTCATGCCGCTTTTGGACTGCTCCATCTGTATGACACCTCCGGAAGAGAGCTTCAGCGATGCCCCAATCCCGTCGCGATTCGATTTGGCCCCGACGAGTTGTACCGTCAGCCAGTGGTTCGCGTTGCCACCATCGTTGCGGAGCAGGGAGGGGAAGTCGCCGCGATTGTTCGTCACGATATCAATGTCGCCGTCGTTGTCGTAGTCACCGGTGGCTAAACCCCGGCCGACAATCGGCCGCATGAAATCCGGCCCCAGTGAATCGGATACTTTGTCGAACTCGCCTTTGCCCAGATTGCGATACATCAGCAGAGGCTCTTTGTAAGACACTTCACTGTGATACAGCGAAACATTGTCCAGCATCGCGCCATTCAGCTGAAGAATGTCATTCCACCCGTCGTTGTCGTAATCGAGGAACTTGGCGGCGACTCCGCTGAGCAGAATCGCTTTGTTGCCGATGCGCGAACGAAATGTTTCGTCGGTAAACGTTCCGTCCTGGCTATTGCGGTACAAACGATTCAACTCGAAATCGAGATGAGTAATGTAAATGTCCATCCATCCATCACCGTCGACATCAGCGGCATCAATGCCCATTCCCGCTTCGTAACGCCCATCTTCGCTGGCCGCTAAGCCCGAAACCAGCGACACGTCTTCGAATGTCCCATTGTGCTTGTTGATGAACAGGAAGTTCGGCCACGAATCGTTCGCGACGGCAATGTCAGTCCAGCCGTCATTGTTGAAGTCTGCCAGAACCACTCCCATCCCTTTCGCCTCGGGTTTACCCACTCCGGATGCATCGCTGACGTCGGTGAAGGTCCCATCATGATTATTGTGGTAAAGCTTGATTCGTTGGCCTTTGTAATTGCCGGGATGGCAGTACGAGCGATACCCGGGCCGCCGCTCTCCGCACCATAGGTTATTTTTCGGACTCCATTCGATGTAGTTGGTCACGACCAGATCGAGCCAACCATCTTTGTCGTAATCGAACCATCCGGCGCTGGTTGACCAGCCGCCTTCGTCCGCTACACCGGCCTTGGCGGTGATATCAGTGAACGTCCCATTGCCGTTATTGCGATACAGGATCGCACGTTCGTATCCGGTCACGTAGAGATCCGGATAGCCGTCGTTGTCGAAGTCGCCCACCGCAACGCCCTGGCCGTAGTGGCGCTCTCCACCGACGCCGGCTTTCTCGGTTACGTCGGTGAAAGTCCCATCACCGTTGTTGTGATAAAGCGCGCTACGGATTGGGTGCGGCGGCTTGTAAAGATCTGTCGCGGCGGATTGCACGAAGTACAGATCCATCAGTCCATCTTGATCGTAGTCGATCCACGCCACTCCGGTGCCCATCGTTTCGAGGTAATACTTCTCCTCGGTTTGGGTGGAATCCTGTTGGAATGTGATCTTCGCGGTCTCCCGGACATCGGTATAGCGTACGAGAATTGCAGATTCGGCATTCTTCGGAGACTGAGCCGCAAGAATGCGGTTATACGATGTTCCGCCGCTCGAAATCACGAGCATGAGCAGCGTCGCGACAGGAGTTCTTAGCCTGCGGGAAAACTGCCAGTTCGTAGAGATTCTCCCCATTCTCACAAGCTGCGGTCTGCGATCAGCAAAGCAAATTGAAGCATCTGCTGGCGGGCTACCATGGGCATGGATTGATCCGGTGACGAAGAAGTTGCGGGAGCTTTCGACAATGCATCTTCGATTCGGCTGATATCGAGGCCGCCGGCGTTACTGCCCTTGAAACGATTGAGCACTTCCCGCGCTTTTTCAATTTGCCCTGTCTGGTAATAAAAGACGCCCAGCGTTGAGTAACTCCCCGCCCATTCCGGCAGTAAGTCGACGGCTCGTTCCAAACGCTCCGCAGCCTGTTTGGTATTGCCTTTCATGACCGACACGATACCTTGTCCCCAGATCAGTTTGCCCGAGCCCGGAATGCGCGCCAGTCCCTGCTGCAGCGTCTGCTCGGCTCCCGACAGATCGTTCCCCCGAAGCTGCGCCAATGTTAGAGAAAGATAGTATTGGTCATTGTCGGGATTTCGTGCGATCGCCGAACGGAAGATTTCCATCGCCCTGGGCGCGTTGCCGACATGGGCTTCGATATCACCCAGCAGCGCAAGGTAATTGTCATCTCGCTGCCCGGCAGCGGAGGCGGTCTGCGCCGCTGCCAGCGCCTCTTTGTACTGTCCCTTCCGAAAATATGCATTGGCCAGATCGAATTTCACATCATCCGAATCAGGATTCGCGTGCAGCGCATTCTGAAAGTGCTGAATCGCGTCGTCGTACAGTCGATATCGCGCCAACAGGACTCCCGTTCCTGTCTGGGTCCGGTAGTCTTCCGCGCTGAGTTGATCCAATTGCGCGATCGTTTCGCGCGCCTTGCCTCCATCGCCCAGTTTGAGATACGTCTCTGCGAGCAGATACAGATCCTGGGTTTGTCCCGGATGTTTCTTGATTTGCTCGTTCAACTCCGTGACATCCAGTTCCGTTCGAGCCTCAACCGATAATTGCGACCGGTTGTTTAAATAATCGAACAGGTGTTGATACGGCATAGGTCCGGTCGATGCATTTTTGGAGAGCGTCTGAAATACGCTCAGATCGCGTTGCGCCGCCGCCGTTTGATGGAGACTCCTCTCGGCCATCGCCAGTTTGTAATAGCCGGTGGCCACGTCGTGCCCCACCTTCACATAGTGCCGAAGAAGTTCCGCGGCTTCGGCATATTTCTTGTCTTTCACGCGCAAGTTCGCCAACTCGAGCAGGGCATCGGAAAAATCAGGATTGCTGCGCAGCGCCTGCTGAAATAACTCGTCTGCCCGCGCCGAATTGCCTTGCCGTTCTTCAATGAAGCCGAGATTGTACAGGCAGGAGGCGTTGTGCGGGTCCAAGGCCAGCCCTTCCTTGAAGTACTTTGCGGCCTCCTCGAAACGGCCGAGGTGACGATACGCCAGGCCCATGAATGTATAAGAGCGAGCGGATGGATCGAGCGCGATCAACGTCTTGAACTCCTCTATCGCTTTTTCGACCTTGCCCGACATGAAGTAGCTCTCACCCAGTGCGGCGTGCAGATCGGCGCGCTGCGGCGCCAGCTTCACTCCCGATTCCAACAGTGGGATGGCATCTTCGAAGTAGTTCTGCGTCATGCTGACGCGCGCCATCAGGAAGATCACATCCGTATTTTCCGGAGCGGCTTTGTGTGCGCGAACCAGCAATTCCAAAGCATCCACAGGCCGGTTCTGTTCCGCATACACTTGCGCCAGCAGATAGAGCGTGTCTACAGATTCGGGTCTGAGTTTCAGAGCGCGATTCAGCGTGAACTCTGCCTTCGCATAGTCGCGCCCGCGCAAGTATGCCTGCCCAAGATTGTGCAGGATCTCAAACATTTCCGGCTTCAATGCGTTGGCTTGCTCCAGTTCTTGCTGCGCCGTCTTGTACTGTTTGGCAGAGGCAAGCACTAAACCGAGTGTGAAGTGGAGTTGTACATCTTGCTTATGGGCGACTGAGAGTTCGCGCGCTTGCGCCAATGCCTCCGCGTTTTTGCCGGCTGCGAAATACGCACGGATGAGATTGAACCGCGTCTCAACCGTTTGCGGATGCACTCGCTGAAGATGAGCAATGGCCCCCAAGGGCGATCCCTTGGCCAGAAGTAAAAGCCCGAGGTTGTAATTCGCATCCCGGTTGGAAGGCGCAGTCTTCAGAACGACCTTGAACTCTTTCTCTGCTAAATCGGGCTTCTGCTCAGCGATGTACACATTGCCAAGATTGTTGTGTGTAGTTGCTGATGCGGGATTAAGATGCAATGCCTGCTGGAAAGCCTCTTCAGCTTGCGGGTAATTTTTCTCGTTGGTCTCGATAATGCCCAAAAGGTTATAGGCCTCGACGTCAGAAGGATCCTGGCGGAGTTGGTCCTCTACCAGTCCTTTCGCTTCCGCGAATTGTGAGTGCTGGGTGAGTTCTTGAGCCTGCACTAGATTTGGAGAGGCGCTGGATCGTCCTGCATTTTTGTTTGGCGGAGAAGGTTGTTGCGCATGAACCAGGGTGCCGAGGGCTAGCAACAAAGGGACAAGAAAGGCCAGCCGCGGTGCTCTACAACGTGGGCTTGATGGCTGCATCGAACCGGTCCCCAAAACTTTCCAGAATGCCCTCTCTGAAGCCATCAATATAGCAGTTGCAACATCTGCTGAGCCATCTTGTGCTGTGGCTGTTTTTTGAGCAAAGCCTCTAAGGTCGTGCGCGCTTTTTCCTTTTCGTTGAGGGCGACATACATCCGGGCAAGGTTGAGATATGCCTGATCGAACTCCGGCGTTGCCTCGATGCAAGCATTCAACTTCGCTTCAGCCTCAGAGTAGCGTTCCTTTCGAATCAACAGGACGGCGAGATTGTTCAGTGCGTCGCAGTAATTGGGCCGCAATTTTGCCGCGTTCTCTAGATAGTGTTCCGCCAAAGCGGGTTGATTCTTTCGCGCAAACAGCATTCCCAGGTTGTAGTTGATTTCCGCGCTGGCCGGATCAATCTCCTCCGCACGCTTCAGATATTTCTCGGCTGCATCGAAATCTCCTTCCGCCCGGTACAGGTTGCCAAGGTTGAGAAGCGCAGTGGCATAGCTGGGGCGCAGTTCGAGCGACCGCTGAAAGCTGGCAATTGCCTCTTCCTTGTTGCCTCTCTGCGCCGCCAGCATTCCGAGGTTATTCCAGGCTTCCACATAGCTCGGGCGAAGTTTCACTGCTTGCTCGAGGTTGTGCTGGGCCTCTTCGGGTGAGTTACGCCTCAGATAAAGCGTTCCCAGATTGTAAAAAGCGTCCGCGTCCTCGGGATTCGCAGAGACTGCCTGCTGAAATGCCTGTTCTGCCTCTTTGGAAAATCCGTGCTGGAAGAAGGCGACGCCATAGGTATGTGCATTTCTTCGAAATTCATCGTGGCAGAGAACGCCAGGAAACGGAAGGGCCCGGGTCAGTCGCTCCGCCGCCTCAAGATGCCCAGATCCGGCATCACGGAGCACTTGCTCAGGATCGGGAAGCCCATGATAGATCTTGATGATCTTGCCGGAGGGGTCGATCAGCCAGTGCACTGGTATCGCAAGGTCTCCATGGCGATCGAACAGATAGCGGTACACGATGTTGTACACGCCCGCCATTTCTGAGGTAGCGAGCAGAACAGGAAATGGCGGTGTGCCGTGCCCGAGAAATGATTCGATGTTCCGGGAATCCTGAGAATCGTCAATCTTCACCGCGACGACCTGAAGCCCCCGTGCGTCGAGCGCGGCATAGGACTTCCGCAAGATGTCCAATGATTCGCGGGATCCATGCGAACTCGTGCTACAGAAAGTCAGCATGACAAATTTCCCTCGCAATGCCCCGAGTTGGCGCAAGTTCCCGCTCAGGTCAGCCAAAGAGAAGTCGGGAGCCGTCACCGGGTCGATCAGCCATGTTCCCCACCTTGAAGGCAAAACTTCGCCGGTCGCGATTGATTCCGACTGCGCCGACGATCCCGACGAAGCCGCGAAGGGTCGAGCCTGGAGATTAGAACTGCCTTCATGGATTTCAATGCGATGATTAATCGGCACCGTTTCCAGTTCTTGCTTCAACCCGCTGGGCCAATGAATCGTGGCCGTGACTCCCGCGGAATGATCACCGACTCCGAAAAAAAGCTCTTTCGTATGTTGCGACAAAAATCCAGAGCCGGCTTGCACATACTTCGTCTGCTGTAGCGTTCCACTCGTCACAGTCACCGCAGTACCGATAGCGTCACGATTACTTTTATTGCCTCGCAATCGCAAAACAATCGAGTTCCCGATACCGTTCATCGCATTCCGCAGGATTCGAACCTGGGGAGCGTTCCGGTTCTTGAGGACGATTTCTAACTTTCCGTCGCCGTCGAAGTCCGCGAGCGCGAACGCCCGGCTGTCGTCGCGAAAATCCAATCCAGCCACGCCGGAGATATCGGAAAATGTCCCGTCGCGATTGTTTGCCAGCAAAACATTCCGCTCGTGACCGTTCCACGTCGAGTCCGAACGGATCAGTTCGTTCATCGCGCCCCAGCCCCGCTCGTAATCAGGAGATGTGCTCGAATCCGCCGGAGATTTCGCCACTACCTGCCGCCAGAAGAAACTCGAAACGTCCCGCCTGACCAAGCCGGAAATGTATCCGTTCGTGACGTAAAGGTCGGGAAAACCATCATTGTCGAAATCCCACGCATCGGTCGACCAGGACCATCGCCCTTTCTCCACGCCAGACTTCGCACCCACGTTCTCGAACTTGCCATCTCCTAAATTTCTGTACAGCGAATTGCCAGTCATGTGTCGCCGATACAGCGTTCGGATCGGTTCCGAATCATCGGGATGAAAGTGTGAATCTCCGAAGATGCGCATCCCGGCTGCAACCCACATTCCTGCCCCGTAGATATCTTGCTTCCCGTCGTTATCAAAATCGAGCCAGCAAGAACTCATTCCCGCGCCCACTTCATTGACGTGCGCCTCTTGCGAAACGGCATCGAATGTTCCATTGCCCTGGTTGCGATAAAGAACGTTCCGGCCGAAATCGTTCACGACATACAAATCCGGCCATCCATCTCCGTTCACATCACCCCATGAACATGCGAACGTGTAGCGATCGTTCTCAACGCTCAGCCCCGCAGCCTCGGTGGCGTCCTCGAAAACCCATTTCCCGGAATTCCGAAACAGATAGTTCGGAGGCCCATTGCGCGCATCGTAATACGGCACGGGATACCGGTATTGATCAAGGCCCTGGTAGTAGTTGTAAAGACAGAAATAGACATCCAATCGTCCATCGCGGTTGTAATCCGCAATCGCCGCATGAGTGAACGAGCCTTGCGGCGGACGCTCAAAGTGGAACGCCTCCTTCCTCAGGGAGAACTTGCCGTTTCCTTCGTTCACAAACAGCAGAGGCCCAGTCGAACCGACCACGAGCAAGTCCTGCAATCCGCGGTTCTCGAAATCCGCGAAAAGCGCACAAGAGGTGAAATCGAGCACTCCGACGCCAGACTTTTCGGTTACATCTTCGAACGTCCCATCTCCCCGATTTCGAAATAGCCGGTTCGGAAGGCCCGCTGCCTGGCATACATAGAGATCTTCGAATCCATCGTTGTCGAAATCTTCGACCGCGACGCCGTTATTTCCATACACGTCGACGCCGATAGCTCCGTCCAGTACCGACCGCCAATAATCGGCCCCATGCAACAACTGTTCTTTGTACGATGAATTTCCGCCGAGAACGCGCGCCGTGATATCGGTGAACAGCGGCCCTGATGCGCGAGTGAGCGTTTCTTCAAGGGCGCTCCACTGCGCAGCCTGCCATGTGTCCAGTTCGCCCTGCACCCACCGCGTACGCCAACTTCCGGTGCGGCTTTCGCGGGAATCATCGGTGCGGACGCCCACAATCTCGTACCGAATATCGGCCGCGACGGTCAGCGGCACACCTTCTTCTTGTCTCGACGAATAAATTTCGAAATCAGCGGTCTCGATGGACCTCAGATCTGCGAAATAATTTGTGATGCCATCGAGGAATCGATCATGGCCGCTCATGGATTGCGAACAGAACTCCCTTCGCAATACTTCAACGCCTGCACCTGAGCGAATTCTCGTTTCTCGCTGAGCCGCAAAGGAACTGAATGCAATCGACGGACGCACGCATGTTCGCAGTGTGGAAATTCTCCGGACCCCACTTCGCAATTCTTCACTCCACGCAGCAAGTAGATTCATGATCTGAGCAGCATAGCCTTCCGCGATGTACTCATCTGTGCCGGGCTCCGCAAAACGTAGAAGGGCATCGATGGACGAATTTGCCGGGTAATGAGGGAGAAAACCGGCGTCAGCAACAGGGAAGTGCGGAATTCGAGTTGCGGAGAATTCTCCCAGTCGTGATCTCGCAACCGTTCCTCGAAGAGGCGCGGGAAGAAACGCCATCGGCGCCCACGCCAGTTGCTTCAGAAACGTTCTGCGCGACCAAAACTGCTCTCCGCGTTTGGCTCTCATCCCCGGAACCGGAACTCAACTCGAATGCTAGCACTTTCACACCAGTCCGGATGGTTCCGGGGAAGGACCGGAGGACTGTCCGATGATCAGCTCAGACGAGATTCGATACTCTTTGCCCTGCGGACTCGCCGTACTCGACAGTTCATGCAATGCATCGGCCGCGAGTTGGCCGAGGGTCTCGCGATGTATATCAACGGTGGTGATGGATGGGTTGCAATACTCAGCCAGACGCGTTTTGTCGAACCCGGTCACGGAAATATCTTGCGGCACGCGACAACCTGCGTTGAGCAACCCTTTGATCACGCCCACTGCCGTCAGGTCATTTACCGCCATTACCGCAGTCGGGCGCGGCCGCAGTTTCGCGATCGCCGCCCCGGCGGCAAATCCACCCTCGAAGCGCAAGTCGCCGCGCAGGACTGGCCCCGGCTCAAGCCCCAGACTCCGCATCGATCGCTCGTAGGCCTCCAAACGCTCCAGGTTGGACTTCAGCCCCGGACGCCCGGCCACGAACGCTATATGCCGATGCCCGTTTTGGTGCAGGTAATTCACGATCTGCTCAACTCCCGAGAGGTAATCGATGCGCAAATTGCTCATGTAACCTTGCACGGGAGCGAGGTCGAGAAAAGTCACTGCGATTTTCCTCCGAGCCAGTTCGTGAACCAACCGGAAACTGATCTCCGATGTCATGATGGCGACGCCGCGCACCTTGTGTTCCATCATGCGTTCGGCGGCTTCGCGCGTGCGGCGCGGATCGTAATTCGTATCGCTCAGAATCGCGTCGTAGCCCAGTTGCCGGGCCCGAATCTCGAAGCTCTTGATCACCTCGGGAAAAAATGGATTCTCGATATCCGACACGATAATGCCCAGGGTTCGTCGATCATGGGATGCCAAATGGCGCGCGTGTACATCACGGATGTACCCCAGTTTTCGTACCGTGGAGAGCACTAGCCGGCGGGTCGCGGAACCCACTTTGCCGGTGCTATTCAAGACATTCGAAACCGTGGCCGTCGACACTCCCGCGGCCTTCGCCACATCGCGAATGGTTACACTTGTGCCCAAAATACGAACTCCCCGAGAACGATCTTGTCGCCCAGCGCAAACTGCGCGGGAGTATAGACCACAAGAAAATTCTTGACAATGAAACTGACGACATGATATCTCGAGGCACACAGAATCGTAGCGCGTTTGCACTATATTTTGAGGGTAGGTTAAGCGGTTAATCCAAACTGAAACGGTTTCGGACTAACCCAACAACACTGGGTTCTTTCAACATATTGCCTTCTGCCGAGCTTTTTGTGCCCTCGACAGAATAGGTCGTGGTGTGGATTCGCCTCGCTCAGTTGCGAGCCGGATCGCTCAAAGGAGAGCTCATGATTCGATCGGTGTGCTCCTGGATTCTGCGCAGTTCCTTGATTCTGACAGTTGCCATCGTTGTTGGTACCCTCCCGCTCCACGCTCAGGTAGACACCGGGTCCATCACCGGCACCGTGACCGATCCCTCCGGCGCCGTCATCAACGCCGCGAAAGTTACTCTCACGAACGAAGGCACGGGTGTCAGCTTGTCGGTGAATACGGGTAGCGATGGGAGCTACACCTTCAGTCCCGTGAGGATCGGGAGCTACAAGATCGAGGCCTCCGCGCAGGGTTTTAAGACCGTAAGCCAGTCGAATGTCGTTGTTAACGTCAGCGCCAACGTCTTGGTGAATCTCAAACTGCCGACCGGCAGCGTCAGTGAAACGGTTGAAGTCACCACATCGGTTCCCGTCCTCCAAACGCAGGATGCCTCGGTCGGCCAAGTCATGGACAGCCGCAACGTCAACAACCTGCCGCTGAACGGAAGAAACTTTACCTTCCTGGCGCAGCTTTCCGCCGGCGTGAATTCTCCGCAGGCGGATACACGCGGCAACGCGTCCACAGGTGCTTTTGCGGCAAATGGATTCCGTCCAGCCCAGAACAACTACATGCTGGACGGCATTGATAACAACTCCGATACGGTCGATTTCCTAAACGGTACGAATTTCGTGGTGTTGCCTCCGGTCGACGCAATTCAAGAATTCAAAGTACAGACGACAAATTTCAGTGCCGAGTTCGGCCGCTCCGGTGCAGCCGTGTTGAACGCCACCATCAAATCGGGTACCAATCAATTCCACGGCGATGTATGGGAGTTTTTCCGTAACGACAAACTGGACGCCGCCGACTACTTCGAAAGAACCATAGACGCCAGTGGCGCCTCGCACACCCAAAAAGGCGAACTGCGCCAGAACCAGTTCGGGTTCACGATCGGCGGACCGGTCGTAATTCCGCACGTTTTTGATGGCCGCAATAAGGTTTTCTTCTTCGGCGACTACGAAGTATTGCGCCGCCGGCAGGGAACGATTCAGACCGGTTCGGTCCCGACGGCCGCGGAGCGAACTAGTGGCTATACGAACCTGCAAGACTTGATTACGCAGCAGTCCGGCACTACCCATTCTCTGCTGTGCATTACCGGCTCCAATTGCGATCCTACAAACCAGACGACTTGTGCCAACAGTAGTTGTCTCCAGCCTGCTCCGCTGGGAACAGTCTTTGATCCAGCGACGACACGAGCGATCTTTTGCGGGTCAACCGACCCGATCAGCGGACTTCCAACACCAGTATGCGGCACGGGACAGACACCAGGCGTCACCTCGATCGGCTTCGCTCGCACGCCATTTGGAACGTGCGCGCCTGGCGCTTTGGGTTTTACGCTTGCGGGTTGCGGGCTGAACATGCTGCCCGCGTCACGGCTTGACGCCAATGCAATCGCGCTGCTGAACCTGTTCCCCAATCCCACGAGCAGTACGTTCACCTCGAATTTCACGAACTCGCCAGTCCTGCGAGAGAACCGGCAGTCATTCGATACGCGCTTGGATATCAACTTCACGCAAAAAGATCAGCTGTTTTACCGATTCAGCTTGACGGATGACCCACAATTCATCCCCAGCATTTTTGGCGGTGTGGCCGACGGAGGCGGATTCTTCCAGGGCAACCAGACTGCATTAGCGCAACAGAGCGCGCTGGTTTGGAACCATGTGATTTCTCCGACCACGGTCAACAATGCGCGCGCCGGTCTGAATTATCTGCATACCACCCGCAATATTCCCGAGGCCAACAATCTGAGCGACCTTCCCTCAACCTTCGGGATACTGGGCATTCCGCAGGCCCATGAGAACGGCGGCCTTCCCGCGTTCGGCATCAATGGCCTGCAGACCCTCGGTGGAAACGCCTTCCTGCCGTCCGACGAAGTGAGTTCGACCATCCAACTCACGGATGACTTCACCAAAATCTACGGGAAGCACACGTTCAAAATGGGCGTGGAGTGGCAGCACGTAAAATTCTCCACGTTGCAGCCACCGTGGTCCCGCGGGCAGTTCAACTTCGATGGCACTTATACCGATGTTCCGAACGTCGGCGGAGGCAATACCGGACGCGCTCAGCTCTTGCTCAACCCGTGCGCAGCCGGCTCGGGTGCCTGTGCGGGTATCCCACGATCTGCTAATACGGTCGATTATGTGGGAGGTCCGAACAACGAATATGCTTCTAACATTTCCCTCAGCGACAACGGTAAGAACTACTACGGTGCCTATTTCCAGGACGACTGGAAAGTTTCCCCTAGGCTGACCCTGAACTTGGGTCTGCGCTGGGACTACTTCGGACTTGTCTACGATCACTACGCCAAGCAAGCGAACTTTGTGCCCAATGGCCCGCCCAGTGGCGGTGCGCTGTACGTCATTCCGCAGAGCAGTTTGGCAACTCAGCTGTCGCCCAGTTTTCAATCGCTGCTGTCAACGGACCACATCGGCTTAGCGATTACCAATCAATACGGAAAGGGTTTAGGTCGGTCGCAGACGACGAACTGGGCTCCAAGGTTTGGATTTGCCTATCAGGTCACTCCGAAGTTTGTCGCACGCGGTGGCGTGGGCATGTTCTACAACGGATTTGAGAACAGAGGATATTCGCCGAACCTGGGTGAAAATTACCCCTTCCAATTTTCTTTCCAGTTCCAGCAGAAAAACGACGCGACCCCGATCAATCAATTCGCCGGTTGCGCCACAGCGACTCCAACGGGCGGACCAACACTAGAGACCGGATTCAGCTGTATCCCGCTAGATCCACTCGCGGTGCAGGCTTCCGGGTTGCAGCTTAGAGGCATACAGTTCGACTATCAAACACCGTATTCGATTGGCACAAACTTCACCCTTCAGTATGAAGTTACGCCGTCCCTCTCGGTGCAAGCGGGCTACGTGGGCACCTTCGGACGCCATTTGGAAGTATTCCCCAATTCCAATCTCCCGACAGCCCTCTTGCCGCCGAATACTACGCTCACGAACGGAGCCAGTGGAAGCGGAGGCCAACCTGCATCGCTGGGAGGACTGCCGTTCCCGGACTTCGCGCAAGGGGCAAGTTACGCTATGACGGCGGGCAGCAGTTATTACCATGGCTTGCAGACCAGCGTGACCAAGAAGTTGGCCTATGGCTTGGACTTCCTGTTCTCCTACACGTACGCGAAGGTGCGATCTGATGCATCTGATTTGCTGAACGGCTTTGCCAGTGCCGGCGGGTATCGCGCGCCTTACATTCCCGGCATGGGTATCCATGGTGACTATGGCTTGGCGAACTTCGATATCCGTAACGTAGTGCACTTCAGTGGCTCGTACCAGTTGCCGTTCGGCAAGGGCCAGAAATTCGCCGGAGGCGCCAGCGGAGTCACGAACGCTGTTATCGGTGGCTGGGCTTTAGTTTGGGCCACCACCTTGCAAGGCGGGCAGCCCTTCCAGCTAGCGTGTCCGTCGGGAACAGCTGCGGGCACTCAGTGTCTGACTTTCGTCAGAGCGGGAAGTCATCCACGCACGTCGCTGCACAAGACTCCGGACGGCAACCTGGGCATGTTGAACTCCGCCGCCTTCGCGCAACCGTGCGAAGTCGGAACGACGTCGACTCCCAGCAACTGTATTCCTCTGCCCGGTATCCTCGCTCTGGGAGGCGCCCAACCCACCCAGATCGAAGGGCCGGGCTATCACCGGTTGGACTTCTCGATCTTCAAGAACTTTCAGTTGAGCGAAAGATTCCGTCTGGAATTCCGCTCCGAGTTCTTCAATATTTTCAACCACCCGAACTTCAACTATCCGGGCTTCGGCGGCAATGGTGTGGTCGCGGTTTCGGGTTCGACTAACTTTAACAACTCCACTTTCGGCGAAATTGGATCCACTCGCGATGCTCCATACGATTCTCGCCAGATTCAATTCGGCCTGAAACTGTATTTCTAAATTCGTGTCCGTTGCATGACGAAGGCGCTCCCGCTGGAGCGCCTTCAGTATTGCTTGCGCGCTCGGTTGCTTTCGCTCTCACGCGTGGTGCTACCATTAAGGACGCCGTGACCTCACGTCTGCTCTGGCGCGCAGGATTAATCGTTCTCCTTGGGCATGCCTTGGTCGCAACCTATTCATTCGCACAGAGCCGCGCCGACGCCTCGAAGCACGAAGAGGAACTCAACCGTCAATTCCAGGCTGCTGTAGCCGCCTACGATGGAGGCCGTTTTCCAGAAGCCGCAGCGCAACTGGAGAAGGTCCTTCAGCAAGCTCCGGAAAGTTTCGAAGCCCACGAACTACTCGGCATGGTTTATGCCGCAGAGTCGCAAGACCAACTGGCGAAGCAACACCTCCAGGCTGCAGTGCGCATCAAACCTGCCTCGGCGGCAGCTCGCACCAATCTTGCCGCCAATCTGATTCGCCTCGGAAACGTCGAAGGCGCACGACAGCAACTCCAAAAGGCGGTAGCCCTCGAGCCCGGAAATTACGATGCCAATCACAACCTGGGCGAGATTTACATCAAGCTGGGCAAACTTCCTGAAGCGATTCCTTTTCTCAAGCAGGCGCAGCAAATTAATCCGTCAGCCTACGATAACGGCTATGATTTAGCGTTGGCGTACCTGCTCACGAACAATGCAAATCCCGCGCGCCAGCTAATCCACGATCTTCTAAAGCACCAGGACACTGCGGAATTGCACAACCTTCTTGGCCACATTGAAGAGAAGGAAGGAAACTACGTGGCCGCGGCCAACGAGTTTGAAGCCGCAGCCCACAAAGATCCCAGCGAATCCAATCTCTTCGACTGGGCCAGCGAACTGCTTTTACACCGCACCCTCGAGCCGGCTATCGAGGTCTTCCGCAATGCCGCAAAGCGTTATCCCTCATCTGCCCGTCTCGCAATCGGTTTGGGTATCGCTTACTACTCGCGAGGCATTTACGATGAAGCCGTAAAATCTCTACTCCGTGGTGCCGATCTTAGCCCATCAGACGCTCGTTGCTATCTCTTTCTCTCCAAGGCCTACGACAGTTCGCCGAGTCAGGCCGAGGAAGTGATCCAGCATTTCCGGCGCTTCTCCGAGCTGCAACCAAACGACGCCCGGGCTCAGTACTATTACGCGATCAGCCTCTGGAAAGGGAAGCGCGCCCAAGACCCTGCGGTCGACTTCACCCAGATTGAGGCGCTGCTCAGAAAAGCCATCGCGCTCGATCCTAAGCTAGCCGAAGCCCGTTTTCAGCTGGGAAATCTTCTGTCCGATCAATCTCACTACGCCGAGGCGATCCCGGAGTACGTCGCCGCACTGAACAGCAACTCTGACATTCCCGACGCGCATTATCGTCTCGGCCAGGCGTACATGCGTACCGGCCAAAAAGAAAAAGCGCAGGGTCAGCTCGCTATCTATCAGGAACAGCGTGCGCAGCACATGGCAGATCTTGATAAGCAGAGAGCAGACATTCGCCAATTCGTCTACTCCGAGCAGAACCAAACGTCAAAGGAGCAGTAGGAGGTGAATGGCGTCGCAAACCAATTTTGGGCAGAAAGCGTTAAGGAACAGCACGGCTTCAGCCGCGCCAACTGGCGTCGAACAACGAAGGGCCTTAGCTCCTGTGGTACGGCGGCTCAAATCGAAATGCACACCCGTTTCTAGCGCTCGCGAACTAAGCCATTCCATTGCTCGCACCCGTCGCGACTTCCTGCGCGATGCCGCCGGCGTAGCTCTGGGCACAGCCGTTTGCCGTCCCGCGTGGGCCAAGGCTTTGGCGTCGCCGTCGAAACGAAAAGTTGTCGTCGTCACCTTCGGCGGCGGAGCCCGCGATCAGGAAACCTTCATGATCGCGGGACAAGAGAACATCCCTCACTTGATGGCCGAGCTGATCCCGCAATCGAGCTTCTTCACGCAGGTCATCAATCGTGGGATTCTCGGTCACTACGTGGCAACCGCCAGCCTCGCCACCGGGGTTTACGAGACGTTCAATAATTTCGCCGCGGTGTCGCCGGAATCTCCCACGGTCTTCGAATATTTCCGCAAGGATCTGAAACGTCCGTCGTCCGATGCCTGGGTGGTTGCGCCCAGCAACGGCTTCAACCGGATCGGAGAGAGCAGTCATCGCTCCTATGGTCCGGGCTTCGGCGCGCGCGTCATTTTGCCCAAGCGTTTGCTTTCGGCTGCCACCTCCGCCAGCAGCCACGACTATCAACACCTTTTGCGCGATAACTACGAAACGCCTTATTTCACGCCGGATTTGGAGGGCAACGAGTTCGAACTGCAACAGCTCGAGATGATCCTGAAACTCTCGGTCGATGACTTCAAGAATCACGCGCAGACGCTCTCCAGTCCGGACGAGCTCTCCGTCTACATCGCTCGCCAGCTAATGCGCCAGGTTGCTCCGAGCCTCCTCTGGATTACGCTGCATGATATTGACGTCGCCCACGCCGGTGCCTACTCGCTCTACATCGATGGCATCCGTCGTACTGATCGCCTCTGCTCCCAACTCTGGAAAGCCATCCAGACCGAGCCGGAGTATGCCGGCAATACAACCATATTCATATTGCCTGACTTCGGCCGCGATTCCGACGAAGATGCCGGCGGAAACGGATTCCAGCATCACCGAACTGGCGACACTTTGTCTCGTACGACCTGGATGCTCGCTGCCGGCCCCGGCGTTCGCCAAGGCGTCGTGTTCGACCGTGCCCTGGACTCCACAGACCTGGTTCCTACGGTCGGAGCCGTATTGGGCTTTCACGCTTCCCTCTCGGCGGGAAAACCGGTCCAGGAAGTTTTATAGCCATGGTGCCGAGCGATCTCAAACCGGAGAAGTTCGATGGGTATCCGCCGGAAGCCCGCAAAATCGTCGTCAACTATCTCGCGATTCTGCGACAACTGCCCTTGAGCTTTGTGCCCGGACTGTTGCGTGAGCTCGTCAATTACGATTTCAAATTTCCAGCCGAACGCGAGAGCCATGGCAGGGAACTGGAATATCTCAGCTCACTTTCGGCCAGCCAACTGAAAGAATGTTTCCACGGCTTCGCGGAAATCACGCTCTCCAAGCAACTCGAAGAGTTCGACTGGGTAAAGTCTCCAGCGCAGTTCGTCGAGCGCTTGTCGGCTCATCTCTGGAGCACGCATCAACTCGATACGTTCCGTAAGGTGTCCAATGACTATGCCGATCGTTTGCGCGCCGCAGTGCCGCCGGAACCGCCTCCCATCCCTCGACTTGGCATCAGCGTTATCGGGCAGGGCGTCTCTGCGTACACCGATCCGCTCTTCCGAAAACTGCGAACCCATGGCGCCTACTACGCGCACATTAACCCGGAGAGCGGATTTCAATACTTGCTTGATGCGGTCACCGTCAGGGCGAAGGTGCGCCCCGCTGCCTACGCCCACTGGTATATCGATGGCGGTGAATCCGTTGCTTGTGATCCCACCCTCACTTGTCTGTCCTACAAGGCGCTTGAACCTACGCGAACCGCCCTTCTGCGAAAGATGCAGGAGGCGATCGACCGCCCCGGCATGGGACCTGAGGCCTTACGCACGACCATGGCACAGATGCGTCCTGCAGACCTGGGAATGGATCGCAGTGGCGGCGGATTCCATGACGAAGTTCTGGAGCGATTCGCAGTCAGCGTTTTGACCGAGGGATCCGGCACTCAGATCTTCAGCACGGTGTTTGCGCAATGGGCGGCGCGGGAAGCCTTGCGCCGCGCTCAGCCGCTTACGCTGCTAGTCCGGTTCGCTCCACGCCAGCGTCAGCGCCCCATGAATGAAATGCTTTCCGCAGAGGCTAAGGTTCCGCCGGAACTCGATTTTGTCGGTTCACTCATTGATGGCGACTTCGCCGCCTATTACAACTGGCTCAATCAGCAGCGCCTTCCCGGTGCGGAGAAATCGTGTTTCCTGGTCTGGTTCGAGGGACACAATCAGGCGTTGGCCATTGGTCCATCGACGCCTCGCGGCTCAGAATCCGCCTCTTTCGCGGATTTGCGGCAGGTACTCGCTTGGACGTTGTGAATCGGCAAAGTTCATTGCAGTCATTCTCTGTACTCAATTGGGGGCATTGAATCGACATGGATCGACGCACGTTCCTGCAACAAACTGGCACTCTCATCGCCAGCGCAGCTCTCACACCCTACGCTCTTTCCGACAACACTGACGGCAACGCTGCCGGACGTCTTATTCTGCCCATCAACCGCAAGTGGCGCTACAGCCGCACGGTCGTTGAAGGAGGCCACGATAAAAACTTCGACGATTCCAAATTTGACCAAGTCGTCATCCCGCACACCAATATTCCTCTCCCATGGCACGGTTTCGAGGAGAAGACATACGAGTTCGCCTCTCTGTATCGGCGGCGCTTCAAACTTCCTCACGCCGCCAAGGGCAAGCGCGTCTCCGTAGATTTCGAGGGCGTAATGACGGCGTCCACCGTCTGGATCAACGGCACGCGGCTCGGCGAATACAAAGGTGGGTACACGCCATTCTCGTTCGACCTCACCCCTCACATCGACTTTGACGGAGAAAACGTCCTCGCCGTCGATGTTGACTCCAGCGAACGCGCCGACATCCCTCCCTTCGGATACGAAATTGACTATCTCACCTTCGGCGGCATCTATCGCGAAGTCTCCTTACGACTAGTCCCCGCAACCTTTATCGAGAACATCTTTGTGCGGACAAAAGATGTACTGACGCCGGCTCCAAGTGTCGACGTCGATTGCTTCATTCAGCGGACAGAATCCCCGCCGGAATCTTTACAGTTGGAAGTCGAACTTCGCGACGGCGATCGGGTCATTGCCAAAAGTAAGCAATCGGTCTCAGCTACGGCCGGGACTGGGTCGGAACCTGCAAAGCAAACCATCCACCTGGAAAAGCTGGGCGACATCAAGTTGTGGAGCCTGGAGCAAAGACCTCTATACACGGTCTATGTTCGCCTTCTTAAAAATAGCCAGGTCGTCGATCAGGACTCCCGCCGCTTCGGATTCCGCCAAGCCCAGTTCACCGATCATGGCTTCGAACTCAACGGCAAAGTGATCAAGCTGCGCGGCCTCGATCGCCATCAAACTTTCCCCTGGGTTGGCCAGGCCATGCCCGGCCGCGCCCAGCGCCGCGACGCCGATATTCTCCGCAACAAGCTCAAGTGCAATATCGTTCGCACCTCGCACTATCCCGAATCGCGCCATTTCCTCGATGCCTGCGACGAGATGGGCCTGCTCGTATTAGAAGAAATCCCCGGCTGGCAGCACATCGGCGACAAGCCCTGGCAGGATATCTCTGTCGACAACGTCAGTCGCATGATTCGCCGCGACTGGAATCACCCGTCGATCATCCTCTGGGGCGTCAGGATCAACGAATCGCGAGACAATCACGACTTTTACACACGGACGAATGCGCTCGCTCACCAACTCGATCCAACCCGGCAGACCGGAGGCATTCGCTATTTCCAGGAATCCGAATTCCTCGAAGACGTCTTCACGATGAATGATTTTGGATTCCCTCTGAAACCCCCGAATCACCCGCGTTATCTGAACACAGAATTCGTCGGCCACACCTATCCCACCAAATCCATCGATCAGGTGGAGCGCCTTACGGAGCACACCGTCCGTCACGCCCGCGTTCACGACCAACTGGCTTCCAACCCACAGTACGCCGGTGGAATCGGCTGGTGCGCCTTCGACTACAACACCCACGGAAACTTCGGTTCCGGCGATCGCATCTGTTACCACGGCGTGACCGACATCTTCCGCGAGCCCAAGCCGGCCGCCGGATTCTACAAATCCCAATGCGATCCCTCCGAAGAAATCGTCCTCGAACCGGCGTTTCACTGGGCGCGCGGCGATGCCTCCGTCGGATTCTCGAAAGCCATGGTCTGCTCTAACTGCGACCACCTGAAGTTCTACATCGATAACAAACTCATCGCCGAGGTCGACTCCGACCGCAAACAATTTGCGCACCTCCGCTATGCTCCGTTCGTGCTCGAGATGGGCGAACTCTTCCACAAATGGGGAGATCTGAAGATTGAAGGCTACATCCAGGGAAAACGGGTGGCCACGAAGCTCATGTCGGGCAGCGGCGTCGACACGAAATTCCTGCTTCTTCCCGATGATACTCAACTCCAGGCCGATGGCGCGGATTCGACCCGCGTAGTGCTACGCGTGACCGATGAATTCGGTTGCGTCCGTCCTTTTGCCAACGACGCGATCAAATTGGAACTTCAAGGCCCAGCCCAACTCATCGGCGATAATCCCTTTTCGCTGATAGGAGGTACCGGCGCAGTCTGGATTCGCGCCCAAGAACAACCCGGGAAAGTGATTCTGACGGCGAATCACCCGTATCTCGGCGCGCAACAGATCGAAATCGAAATGGCTGCCGCGCCCGAAGAGTCCGCCTGAAGTTGTTGCATGGTTACTCTGTCTTTAATGAATGCCCGTATTCTGGCCGTTTGCCGACTGCGATATAGCCGACGCGAACCGGGGAAGGCAAGGCGAGACGGCGAAGGCGAGGCCGGGTAAGCGAGACCGGGAGGGGCAGACCGGGAAGGGCACGGCTCTAGCTGTGCCGTAAGCCCGCAATCACATCGCGGCTTTAGCCGCTGAGGGCCCGATATTGCCAGATCAGAAACTTTGCCTCGCGTCCGATGTTTATTTCCCCGGCATCGCTATGGCATCACTTGGCTTCTAAGCAGGGATGCTACTCATGGGGTGGCGCGGCCTTGCCACTGTCGCGGCGACGAACTCGGCATGGAAATGGTTGTTGCGCCTCGGTGGCCCCGGACTGATCGCTGTCGGCCTTATCGATAATTCCGTCGTCCCGATTCCCGGCGGCATGGACCTGGCCGTCATCCTGTTGACCGCGCATCATCGCCAATGGTGGCCTTATTACGCGGCCATGGCCACCCTTGGCGCCGTGATCGGTGGCTATTTAACCTATTGCCTGGCGATAAAGGGTGGGAAGGAACCTCTCGAAAAGAAGATCGGGGGGAAACGGGCCGGCAAGGTCTACAAGAAGTTTGAGAAGGGAGGCTTTTCTACTGTCTTCATCGGATCGATGTTGCCACCGCCCTTTCCCATGGTCCCCGTTCTGATGGCCGCCGGCGTCATGCAATACTCGCGCCAGCGTTTTCTCGTCGCTCTCGCCTTAGGACGAGCAATACGGTTCCTCGTGATCGCCGCGCTTTCCAGTCTCTACGGAACGGCCATTGTCGGCTGGCTCGGCCGTTATTACAAACCTCTTCTTTATACGCTGATTGCGCTTGCCATCCTCGGAACACTGGGGGCGTTGCTGTACTTCAAATGGCACCGCCCGCGCCATCGCCCAAGCCCTGAAATGCAGAAAAGGAGGGCGGCCTGATTCAGGGCCGCCTCTTTTGATTTCCCGGCGCTCTTCTAGCGCGTGGGTGCCGGCTGTGGAGCCGGTTGCGGCGCACTCGGATTGGAGAAGTTCACACGCGGCGCCACGCGCGATCCTTCCGAAGCCTCGAAATATGCGTCATTCGGCTTAAATCCGGCCCAGCCAGCGAACAGACTGTTCGGAAACTGCTGCACGTACGTGTTGTAGTCGCGAAGAGTGTCGTTGTATCGCTTGCGTTCTACCGCAATCCGGTTCTCGGTGCCCGCCAGTTCATCCTGCAATCGCATGAAGTTCTCATTCGACTTCAGTTGCGGATAGTTCTCTACAACCAGCAGGAGTCGGCCCAATGCCCCATCTAACTGACCATTCGCTGCGATCTTCTGCTGCGGTGTGCCAGCGGAAAGAAGTGCAGAGCGCGCTTTGGCAATGTCGCCGAACACTGTCTGCTCCTGCTGCGCGTATCCCTTCACCGTCTCCACGAGATTGGGGATCAGATCGGCGCGCCGCTGCAGCACAATATCCACCTGCGACCATGCCGCCTTCACGGACTCATTCTTGCTGACGAGTGTGTTTTTTGTGCTCACGTACGCGCCGAAGCAGGCCAGTACAATGACCCCAACGATCACGATCACCACGACAAATGCAATTAAACCTTTTCCCATAATGCCCCCTTCGTTTGATTCTGATATTAAGCAGGCGCCGCTGTATCACTATCGAGCGCCAGGTCGACAGCGGTGGTGACCCTTTCGACAGCAGCCAGATATCGGGCCACGAGATCTTTGATATCAATGTTCTTGCGGTCGATCTTCTTCTCCCGTACATCCAGTACTTGCAGCACGGCGGAGTCGTCGAACTCAAGTCGCTGTGCCAGCGCCGTCACAGCGTTTCGCCTTGTCGCATGCGAAGAATCACCAAGTGCGATAAGCGCGTGCCGAAACAGAGTACTGAACGACGGCACCGAATGCAGCAGAATATCCCATAAGCGGGAGTTGTTGTCGGATGCTACCAGCACATGCTGCCTCAGCAGAAGCAGCTTCTCGCGCAATTCATACTCCACCTGCACGCGGTGAAGATCCATCGGAATCTGCAACCCACTCAGCACATCCGCTCCAAATAGAACCCGATGATGCTGCTGGATATCGAGCAGTTCGATCGTGAAGACGTCGGTCGAGCGTTCGATCTCCCGCCTCGCCATGCAGAGAGGAGGAGGTTGCCTCTGCTTGTCCCACCACTTCGCGACCGGAGTGAGAGCCTGCAATGACTGAAACGAGCTGTCCCGCAGCACGCACAGCAGGTTCACATTCGAGAGCCCCTCATGAAAGTCGCCGGCGACCGCCGATCCAAACAGAATCACGCTCTCAACATTCGTTCCGCCCGCCTCGCGCACGCGCGTTACGAACTCGTCAACGATTTCCATAGGGTTCATCGCATCCTCGCATGCTACCAGCTACCACCTGCTCCCCCCCCACCCGTACTTCCTCCGCCAAATCCACCAAAACCACCACCGCCTCCAAATCCGCCACCGCCCCCGCCATCACTCCAGCCTCCTCCACCACCCCAACCGCCGCGTCCTCCAAAGACATTCGAAAAAAGGAGCCAAAAGAGAATGCTGCGGAGCGGAGTGAAAAGGACAATCAGGAAGATGATGAGGAGGAGAACGATTCCCCCAAACGAAATATGTGGCCGTGGTTGCACGCGTTGGGTAGGTGCACGAGGTTGCGGGTGCGTCAGTTGGACTCCCGCATCCGATGCGATCACGTCCGCAACCCGGATGGTTACGAGCAGCAGCGCCTGACTGTAATCGCCGTTCCGCATCAAAGGGAGTGCTTCGCGTCCAAACCCTCCCACCTTTCCATCAGGCAGGATCGGCTCCAACCCATAACCGACCTCGATCCAGTAATGGCGATCCTGAATTGCGTACAAAATCAGAACACCGCGGTCAGTCTTTCTTGGACCGACGCGCCACTTTGTGAACAGGTCAACCGCATACTCCTGTATGTCCCTGTCGTCGGAGGAATTGATGGTCACAACGGTGACTTGGGCATTGGCTTTTTTGTCGACCTGCTGGCAGATGTCCTCCATCTGCGCCCTGGTTCCAGGGTCTAGAACATGGGCAAAATCGTTGATGTATCCGGTAGGCTGAAGCTGATCGACGGATTCCGCAAAGGCAAAAATGCTCGTGACCAGCAGCAGAAAGGCCACGCCCAGTCGTGCACGAAGACTCACAGGCAAATTGTACAGGAGCATCAACGACTTAGCTCTGGAGGTGGAGGTGCCTGCTTTACACGCCTCCAGGAACGAACTTCCCAACCGAAGCGTCGAAGGTCACTTTCGTAATTTGCGCCGAATGAAGAGAAAGAGGATGATCGCCGACGATGCAGGAGTCTAGCAAAACGCGTCGCTGGGAGCGCCTGCCCGTCGACATGCCCGTCCGCGTGATCACCTCAAAGGGCTTCTCGACGACCGTAGTCGAGGGCCGCGGCACCGAGATGAGTGAAGGCGGCATGACTCTGTATGCCGGAATTCTGCTCAATCCAGGCGACCTGCTCGAAGTAGAATTCGATACGCCCACGCACTCTCGCCTGACTGCTATCGTACGTTCCAAAGCGGGCTTCTGCTTCGGCCTGGAGTTCATCACTCCGTTGCCTTCCTGATTTCCTTTGCGCCAACCTTCGTGTTGGAATTGCCTGGCGATTTGATCTAGCATCTTGGAACGCACCGAGGTTTCGTGGGGTCTCTATGTACTTCGAACAGTTCTATCTGGGATGTCTTGCGCACGCCTCATACCTGTTGGCTTCCGAAGCGGAAGCCGTGGTGGTCGATCCCCAACGCGATGTCGAGCTATACCTCAAGGCAGCCGCCGAACACGGCCTCGCCATCCGCCACATCTTCGAAACCCATCTTCATGCCGACTTCGTATCCGGACATAGAGAACTGGCGGCCCGCACCGGCGCAACCATCTACATAGGAGCGCAGGCCGGAGCCCAGTTCCCACACGTCCCCGTCGCCGATGGCTTCGACTTGAAGTTTGGGAAGGCATCCATTCGCGTGCTTGAGACGGCCGGACATACTCCCGAGAGCATTTGTCTAGTGGTGACCGATCGTGAGAAATCCATCGCACCCTGGGCCGTTCTGACTGGCGACACCTTATTTATTGGCGACGTTGGCCGGCCCGATCTGTCGCCGAGACACACACCGCCACAGCTCGCCGGAATGCTCTACGACAGCCTGCACACCAAGCTCCTCACACTGCCCGACAACGTTCTCGTCTACCCAGCGCATGGCGCGGGATCTCTCTGCGGCAAGAATATGCGCGCCGAGCGCTCGTCGACCATCGGCACTGAGCGTCTCACCAACTATGCTCTGCAAATCAAGAGCCGGGAAGAGTTCGTCGCGCAGTTGACCAGTAATCTCCCGGCACGTCCCGAGTACTTCATGAAGGACGCCGAAATCAACCGCACCGGCGCGGCATCCCTCTCAGAATTGCCCGCTCTGCGCGCCATCGCGCCGTCTGACTTGGACCGCATGTTGCAAGAAGACGAGATCGCGCTCGACGTGCGTTCCGCAGAAGAATTCGCCGCAGCACACGTGCCGGGCTCGATCAACATCGCCCTGTCGGGACAGTTCGCCTCGTGGGCAGGAACAGTTCTGGGATTGACCGCGCATCCGGTGCTGATCGCCGACACCGACCAACAGGTCGAGGAAGCACGAGTGCGCCTGGCCCGCATCGGCATGGAAGCGCTCGATGGCTATCTCGCTGGAGGCCTTCGCGCGTGGAAGGAGGCTGGGCTACCTGTCGCTCAGACTCAACAGATCACGCCAGAAGAGCTGCAGTCACAGCTGCGGGACAATGCCCTGCAGGTACTCGACGTCCGCCGTCAAGCCGAATGGGACACCGGCCACATCGAGGGCGCTGCTTGGTGGCCGCTCGACAACTTCAAGGTGTCACCGCCAGAGATCAATCGCGACACGCCGCTCGCGGTGCATTGCAAGGGTGGCTACCGCAGCATGATCGCCGCGAGCCTGCTCGAGCGCGCGGGATTCCGTCACGTCCTCAACGTTACGGGTGGATTTGACGCCTGGCAGCAGGCCAAGCTACCAGTTGTGGCTGCAATCACTGCGTAAGACGGGTTTGTGCTCACTGAGCGGCCCATGTCAGCAAGTGGTTAGGCGCCGTGATTCGTAGCGCATTTCCGTCCCTCGTCATGGGTGAGCCGGATCAGCCCTTCCATGTCTGACTCAGTAGCTGTTGGATTCATGCAAGTAAACTTCAAGCATTGCCGACCTCTCACGCGCGTGTGTCCGATGACTGCCACCCCGCGATCGAAAAGTCTCTGCCGGATCTCTGCGTTGACTCTGTCGCCCTGCGATTCGTTCCCGCCAGCAAGATAGCGAAACACAACGGTGCTGAGTTGCGGATCGCACACAAGTTCTAATTCATCGACGCCCCGTATCACACCTGCCGCGTGATCTGCCAAGGAGATAGTCCGATCAATCATGGTAGCGAGCTTCTCGCGTCCCAATGACTGAAACGAGATCCACAACTTCAGAGCGTCAAACCGGCGGCTCGTCAAAAGGGAAGTGGTGACCCGGTTTGGAATGCCTTTTTCTTCCAGGATTTCGGGATTCAGATAATCGGCATAGAGCTTGATCGCGTCGAAACGGCTGGAATCCCGCAGCAGAAAAGCGCTGCACGGGATCGGCTGCCAAAGCAGCTTATGGAAATCAATGGCGATAGAGTCGGCAGCGTCGATCCCGGCGAGCTGGTCTCGATGCCGGGCTGAGAATAGCAAGGCTCCTCCGTAGGCAGCATCGACGTGCAGCCAGAGGTTCGCTGAACGCGCCATCGCAGCGATTTCGGGCAGAGGGTCGAGCGATCCAAAGTCGGTCGTGCCGGCCGTGGCCACGATCGCCATCGGGAGCAATGCCTCTGCTTTCAACAACTCAAGCTGTTTGTTTACCGCTGACGGCTTCATCCTGAAATGATCGTCGACTTCGACGCGAACCACGGCATCCGTTCCGAGACCAAGCTGTGATGCAGACTTCTCGACGGTAAAATGCGCGGCGTCGGAACACAGAATCCGCAACTGTCGAGCCTCCGGAGGCAACCCGGATTTCTGGGCTGACCAGTTCCAACGCTTCTGCAGGAATGCATCGCGAGCCAGCAGCAACCCCAGGTAGTTTGACTGAGACCCCCCGGTGGTAAAGGTGCCATCAGCGGCCGCCGGCAGCCCGGCTTCGTCGCACAGCCAGCGAGTCATCTTCTGCTCCATGACGCTGGCGATCGGAGCCTGATCAAAGGAATCCATCGACTGGTTGAGAGCCGTGATTATCACTTCCGCCGCGAGTGCCGAAAGCAAGGGCGGACAGTGAAGATGCGCCGCCGAGTATGGATTACTAACTGCGACCGAGTCAGAGACAACCATGCGCAACGTCTCCGCAAAAAGTTCCCATCCTGCTACCTTAGGTTGAAGGAAATTCGCAGTGACGTTATCCGCCAACGTTTTCGGGTTTTTGCCTCGATAAGGTTGCCTCGGCAACCATCGGCAGACGATCTCGGCAGCTTCGGCGATCAGCCTCCGATATGCCTCCCGGCCGTGCTCAGTTGAAGTTAGGAAATCGTCTTCGAACAATGATGCCTCGGTGGGATTGGAATCAGGCTTTGCGCAATCCAAGAATCAGCGCGACCACTCCGCCCCCGATCAGAATGATTCCGACACTCGACGGCAGTTTCTCGCTATCTTCAGTCTGAATGCTGAACTTCGCATCGCCAACCTTGATGCCATGTTTCTCCTGATGAGGAAGAGGCACAACAAACGAGACTATTCCTAACACCACCAACAGAACACCCACAATTGGAAGGGCCTTCATTGCGTCTCCTTAAAGAAGCCAACAGATGTCATTGATCATACAAAACCGGCACTCCGGTGGCCGCTCTGCTATCGTGTGGGTCTGGAGTAATGCTCAGGAGCGGACATCTAGATGAAGACAGGCAAACTGGCAGACAAGTTTCGCGTGAATGGCGGAAAGCACTTTCGGCTAAAAGACTTTGATCCAGCTTTTACCGGGCACTGGAAATCCAAGGAGCACGCCGAGCAGACTCTGCAGGAACAGGTCGCGCGCACCGCGGAATTGCAGGACAAGCTTTACGCCCAGGATACGTGGTCCCTTCTGCTGATCTTTCAGGCGATGGATGCCGCCGGCAAAGACAGCGCGATCAAGCATGTCATGTCAGGCGTAAATCCGCAGGGGTGCGAGGTACATTCCTTCAAAGCGCCTTCCGAGCGGGAGTTACAGCACGATTTTCTCTGGCGCACAACCCGCGTCCTGCCAGAGCGCGGGCACATCGGCATTTTCAACCGTTCCTATTACGAAGAAGTCCTGGTAGTACGAGTGCATCCCGAACAGCTGAAAGCCCAGAAGCTTCCCTCCTCGCTGGTCACGGACGATGTTTGGGACGAACGCTTTGAAGACATCCGTTGTTTCGAGCGGCACATGACGCGGAGCGGCACCGCGATCCGCAAGTTCTTTCTGCATGTATCCACGCAGGAACAGAAGAAACGATTCCTCGAACGGCTGGATGAGCCGGAGAAGAACTGGAAGTTTTCTCCCAGCGACGTGCGGGAGCGCGACTGCTGGAGCGATTATCAGGATGCGTATGAAGCCCTGATCCGCAACACGGCCACCAAACACGCGCCATGGCACGTCGTCCCGGCAGACCACAAGTGGTTCACGCACCTCGTGATCTCCACTGTGATCGTCGACGCGCTGGAATCGCTGGATCTAGGCTACCCCAAGGTGGACCCGCAAAAGAGAAAAGAGCTTGAGGCCGCAGGCAAGCGCTTGCGAAAGGAGTGATCGCCCAGCGCGACGAGTTTTGGTTCCAGTTCGACAGCCAAAATGCTGCGGCAAAGGAGTTGCTGCCCTTTGCATTAAAGCCCAACCGGATTACCATATCTGACATTGTTCACATTTTCCCCGGAGAACACATAATCATGGGTTCACTCCCCGTTCGCCCCAGCGCGCCCTTTGCACGCGTGACTCTCATTTGCCTGCTTGCAAATTTTTGTCTGATTACTCCCGTGGCCCAGACCAAGCCAGAGCGGCAGTCCAAGGCTGCCAAGCCTACGCAACCGGCCCAGAACGCTCCTTCGGTGCAGAATCCAACCAATGCTCCGAACGCCGCGAACGGCGAGAATGACGAAGCTAAGCCCGAGGAGAAAGCGTTTAAAGGAATGAAGTACAGGATGATCGGGCCCTTCCGCGGAGGCCGCTCCCTGACTGCTGCGGGCATTCCGGGCGATCCCACGACCTATTACTTTGGCGCTACAGGCGGCGGTGTCTGGAAATCGACCGACGCGGCCATGACCTGGTCGCCCGTCTTCGACAAGGAGGGTACGTCGACCATCGGCAGCATCGCCGTCGCTAGCTCCAACCGCAACATCGTATACGCTGGAACGGGTGAGGCGTGCATCCGCGGCAACATTTCGCATGGCGACGGAGTCTACCGAACGCTCGACGGCGGCAAGACCTGGAAAAACGTGGGGCTGCGCGATTCCCGGGCAATCGGCAAGATCATTATCAATCCGGCCAATCCTGACATCGTGTTCGTGGCGGCACTAGGTCATCCGTTCGGGCCAAACACCGAGCGCGGAATCTTCCGTACCACAGACGGCGGGAAGACCTGGGAGAAGGTTCTCTACAAAGACGAAAACACGGGCGGAATCGATGTAGCCTTCGATCCACACAATCCCAACATTCTTTACGGAGCGCTCTGGCAGGCGCGCCGTACTTCATGGAGCATGAATAGCGGGGGTCCAGGCAGCGGCTTGTATCGTTCCAGCGACGGCGGCAGCACGTGGAAACATTTGCAGGAGCACGGCCTCCCGAAAGGCCCATACGGAAAAATCGGCGTCGCTGTGGCGGCGAATTCAGACCGCGTCTACGCCCTGATCGAAGCCCACAATCCTGATGGCGGCTTGTATCGCTCCGACGACGCCGGCGAATCCTGGCAACTGGTAAATCCTAGCCACAGCTTATGGCAGCGCCCTTGGTATTACATGCACGTCATTGCTGATCCGCGGGATGAAAACGTGCTTTACATCATGAACGTGGAAGCCTATAAATCCACGGACGGCGGCCACCTGTTTAATAAGGTGAGCGTCCCTCACGGGGACAATCACGGATTGTGGATCGATCCGCAGAACACAAAGCGCATGATCGCCTCCAACGATGGCGGAGTCACGGTCACGCTGGACGGCGGCAAAAACTGGACTCCTCAAGACAATCAGCCGACAGCGCAGTTCTATCATGTTACCACTGACACAGCGACGCCCTACCGAGTCTACGGAGCGCAGCAGGATTCGGGCACGGTAGCCATTACCAGCCGCAGTGATGATGGCTCCATCAGCCGGACCGATTGGTACGACGTGGGCGGCGGCGAGGCGGGCTACATCGCACCATATCCGCCGGACCCGAACATCGTGTATGCCGCCGACTATCAGGGAAATATCACGCGCTACGACCGCCACATCGGCCAGGTGAAGTCGATCACGGTGGTGCCCGAGCTTTCCGACGCCCATGGCGCGGCGAACCTCGAGCACCGCTTCCAGTGGACCGCTCCCGTAATGATTTCTTCACATGATCCCGAGACGCTCTATCACGCCGGAGAAATGTTATTTAAGACGACCGACGGCGGCGTCCGTTGGCAGCCAATCAGTCCCGACCTGACGCGCAATGACAAGAGTAAGCAAAAGGTCTCGGGCGGTGACATTACGCTGGACGACTCGGGCACGGAGTACTACGACACCATCTTCGCGCTGGCGGAATCACCGCTGAAAAAAGGTCAGCTATGGGTGGGAACCGACGACGGCCTGATCCAACTGACGCAGGACGAAGGCAAGACTTGGACGAACATCACTCCCAAAGACATGCCGGAATGGAGCCGCATCAGCCAGATCGACGCCTCCCCATTCGACGCGGGCACCGCTTACATAGCGGTAGATCGGCATCAGTTCGATGACTTGAAGCCATACATCTACAAGACCAGCGATTCCGGCAAAACCTGGACCAAACTCGGCACCGGGATTCCTGACAATACGTTTGTGCGTGTCGTCCGCGAGGACCCAAAGAAGAAGGGTCTGCTCTATGCCGGCACCGAAACCGGAGTCTTCATTTCCTTCAATGATGGCGCGAAGTGGCAGCCTCTGAAACTCAATCTGCCGACGGCACCGATCCACGACCTGGTGATCAAAGAGAACGATCTAGTCCTGGCGACGCACGGTCGCGCGTTCTGGATCCTGGATGATGTAAGTCCCCTGCGGCAGTACAACGAAGAAACCGGGGCGAAGGATGCATTCTTATATAAGCCATCGACCGCCTACCGACTTCAGGCCGGAGGCGGAGCGGAGAGACATCCATCGAAGCGAACCGGCCAGAATCCCCCAGCAGGCGCTGTGATCTATTACTACCTCAAGGATGCACCTAAGAAAGACACCGAAGCCAAGGTCGAGATTCTGGACGCCTCCGGCAGTGTCATCCGCACATACTCCAGCACAGAATACGAGCCGCTCGAGGAGCCACTCGATCCCGACGACAAGAAGCCGGAAAAGCAGCTCAAGCCAGACGCTGGACTGAACCGCTTTGTATGGGATCTCCGATATGAAGAGGCGCGCCGTGTACCTGGCTATTATCTCTGGGAGTACAGTGCGGGCGCTCGCGGGCCGGTGGCTGTGCCGGGACATTATCAGGTGCGGCTCACAGTTGGCAGTCAGACCCAGACGGCGGATTTGGAACTGAAACTCGATCCGCGTGTGAAAGTCACCCAGGCCGATCTCGAGGCGCAATTCAACCTGCTGATCCAGACCCGGGATGAACTAAGCCGCGTCTATGACACCGTGAACCAGATCCAGGATGTACGTTCGCAGTTGGCTGGCCTGAAGCGCCGCTTGCCAGAAAATGCCGGCTCGAAGAATATCGTCACTGCGGCGGACGCTCTGGAAAAGAAACTGGTTGCCGTTCGCGAAGCATTCTTGAACCTAGACATCAGCGCCAATGAGGACTCGCTCGCATATCCTCCGCAGCTCGACGCAAAGCTGGCGTTTCTGGCCATGGATGCCGGATCGGCCGACTCGGCGCCGACCGAAGCCGAACAGCGCCAGTTCCAGAAGCTAAAACGTGAGAGCGGCGAACTGCTGGCCAAATGGGACGACCTGCAGCGTCGCGACCTGGCGGCCTTCCAGAAGATGGCCGCCGAGGGCAGTTTGTCCACGGTGATGGTTCCTCCCGCAGGAAAGGCAGTCGAGGAGCCGGTCGCTGCACACTGAGGGTGTGTAGGGACGGACGCCTTCGTCCGTCCCGCAGGGGAAGCCCGCGGACGATGGATGATAACGCTCCGACAGTAAGGTCTTTAGATTTTAGGGGAATGGGGAATTTGAAATGGCGCCAGATATTGGGCGTTGAGCCTAAGACCTACCTAAGACCTAAGGCCTGCGATTGCGGTTCCGCGTTCGCTCTCGGCTGTTATGGCGTCCCGCCAAATTACTTCTATTACTTCGGTGCCACTCTGATGGCACTGTTGTGCCCTGCCATTTCCTTAACCGCGTTGCTATTGTGTCGATAAGACTTGCTGAAGTTCCTCCCCTGAAGGTGAACCAATCGAGCCGGAGTGGGGGGCGATTATGCGAATGATGTATCTGTGCTATGCGGCCGTTGGCTTTGCGGTGGCCCGTTGGATCTTCCGACGGGAAGCACTGCCAGTCGTAGACCCAGTTACTCGTTTCCGGTCACAGGGGCTGCTGTAGAGATTTTGAGCGGTTCGGGCGCGCGCACCCGTTGCGCCTCCATTTCGTCTACGCGCGCCCATTCGCTTTCCTCCCTTAGTACTGTTACCAACGTTTCCCTGCTTCGTCTCCGTTCTTCCGATCTCTCCATAGAATTGCGCTAGAGACTTTTTCCTGGGGTTCCCAGGGGAGTCGTCCGCTTTCCGCATGTTCCGGTTTTCTGGAATCCGATTGATGCTGCTCATCGTGCTGCTGGCGCTACTGGGGCCGCAGCTCGCAAGGGCGCAGGACGATCCTGACGAAATCCCCTTGGGCGACGTGGCTCGCAGACTTCGCAAGAAGACGCCTCCAGCGAAGCCGGTCATTGACGACGACAACTTACCCCAAGTAATGCAGCAAGTTGATTCTCATCACGAGTTGGGCTCGCGGCTTCGCTTCCTTATGTCCGGCAGCGAGCGTGGTTTTCACGTCGAAGCTCCCGATGTGACCTGTAGTATTGCCTTCACCGCGAACGTGAAATCCCTTCTCTCAGGACAGTATGCCGAGCTGGAACTTCCACCTCCGGAAATGTCGAAGATCGAGGGCAAGGCCGTGGTGGAAGGAGATGCATTGACGATCCCGGTGTTCAACGCCACGCAATGGCATTTAAGCGAGCTCACCGTCGCATTCACGGTAATCCGGAAGGGAAGAAGTGGCATCGGCCCAATCGGTCAGGACGTGGCGAGTGCGGATTCGATCCTGCCGGACTTGCCCGGCAATGCATTTGGGCAAGTGCGTCCAGAGAAGAAGGCCGACTTGACGCTGATCTACCGCATGCGAGCAGCGGGGCTTCCCTGGTCGAATGCGGTCTTCAGCGCGCCTTTGAACATGGAACTTGCTCCAGGAGAGGAATGGCACTGGTCGATCGTGCAGGCGAAGGGATATCCGCCGGAAACCTACGTCAGCCACACAAAACCATCTCTGCCCCAGCCCTCAACCCAGGAATCGACCCCATCGCCGGTCTCCTTCAAAAGCTCCGAGCCCCAGAACGCAGTTCCAATCCCTCCACAACCGCACGAATAGCCGACCGCCGGCAGTGGGCCAGCCGCCGACTATTTGCTAGGCCCCGTAGGGACCACTGATAGTAGCCCGGCGTTTCAACGCCGGGTAAACGAAGAAAGAAGCGCGTCCGGTAGGGACGCTTGAGCCTGCGCCTCGAAAATGTGTGGCAGAGATTAGTCACCTCCTTTGGAATCGAACCGTTGAAGAGCCTTAGTTGGAGGAGGGATGACCCCTCACTGCCAAACTACCAGTGGATATCGAATGAGAAAGGCCCCGACTCCCCAGAATCAGGGCCTTTGAAGATGGAGTTGAGACGTAACCCAAGTAGCGGCAGAATGCCGCCAGAAAGGCCGTTTCAGCAATACAGCAAAAACCTGAGCGAACGCACCCATTCGGAGACGGACAACAAAACCCCGACCATGGAAGTCGGGCGTACAAGAATAAGGGGAGGAAAAGAGCGGAGAGGAACCAAAATCGAGAATGGCGCAATAAGGGCAAGCCTGCAATACGGCAAAATCAGTACTAGAGGCTCTTGCGAGGAGGCGACTCTTTCTTGTTGATCCAGCGGATCCCCCCGATAAGCGCGGCGAATAGCAGTAAGAAAAGCAGGATCGCGGCCCAAGTGCTCATTCGAAAAAGGAATTCCAGTTCCATCAAAACGGCGCCGCTTCACTCCGGTTTTTTTAGTGAGGCGTCCGAGTCTGCCTCAATAATGATGTCAACCTCTTCACCCGGCTTCAACGCCCGCGTTTTGCCCTTCTCATCCGTCAGAACGTTGTCCACACGAATCTCCCGGTACAAGTCGTCGGCTTCTTCAATGTCGATCTGCGCCTTCTCGGCCTGGCTTGGATAGCAAGGTGTGATTACCTTTTGAACGGCACCTCGAAGTTTTTTTCGTCTCTTGCTCACACGGTTCTCTTGGTCATGAGCAACTTGCATTCATTGACCAACTCAGCAATCTGTTTTCGGCGATGCTCGAATTCATGCGCTTCATCTTCCGTCATGCCTACGAACGTTGCCATACGCAACGCTTCCGTTTGTTGGTCTGTGAGTCGGTGAATCTCTGACGCGAGGCGACTCAGGAGCGTCGAGTTCACTGGGGGATCGGTCAGCATACAGGGCTCGCAAATCTCGGCCACGATAGATGCGCGACCACTCGATCGGGGTAGGCTGAAGAGATACTGTAACGCTCTACTGCAAAACCCTGAGAGGTGTATCTACGGTTTGTAGGGTATCCAACACTGCCTCAGGCAAACAGTATCGTATGTAGACAGTCGTCATGCGTCTCCCCCAACGCAGAATTGATGACAAGCTTCGCAACCTGTGTGCGAAGGTCTTGGCAGCATCGGATGATGGGGAGCTTGAATGTGTCCGACAAGAGTTCTTGGCCCTGGTTCATGAAAAACTACAACGACTTAAGAGCCGTGCGGCGAGGCTTTTCCTCAATGGTGAGCATTTGGAACCAGAAAGGCGAGCCACCGACGCCGAAGGACCCAACACCGCGCCCTGATAAGGCCCTCATTGATGGCTTGGCAGAAGTTGAGTTAAGGAGCGGCCTTGCAGCCCTCCCCCAAGTGCTACAGACGCCGCTCCTCACTCTACTTTCGTCTTGCTGATGCGAAGATACCGAAAGTCTCTGTCCCGGAAAATGGCCCACTCGTCATTCTTTTCGATTACCGGAGTTTATAAAAGTAACCGGTCTTTGCAGGAATCGGCCCAATTCAATGTCTTGGATGAGCCGTCGGCGGATGGAACTGAGGCCTGAGGTAGCACAATGTTGTGCCTCCGCCGCGCGGCGCCAGCTTGATCCGCCATCTGCGCGGTCGCATCTCTGTTTTCAAGCGGGGGAAAGCATATTCCCCAAAAGCCATTGGAGACATCGCTGGTTTCCATGAACTCAATTTCGTAAACAGAAACTCCCTGCGACGTAGCCAGCTGGGCAACCACTCGGGCCACTATTTGGGTTCCAGGTGAATTGCGTACAGTTACGGTTGAGCCGACCAACAACGTTCGATCGACATGGATCGCCGCTCCGTATCTGTTCAGATTCGTAGCCCTTGCGGGCATCGTGAACGGCCGCTTTTGATTGTCTTTTCCCGACAATCCGACCGGCGTGCTTAAATCCATTCGAGTGCTCCTGCGTTTAGCGATCTGTGAGCCGGTAGTCGCTGGGATGGTGGCCATCGATATGGGGTGTTCCCTCCGAAGTGGCATTACTATCGTCTAATCCTGGCCCAGAGAGGTTTAGAGACAAAGGACACCCATCGCGACTGTACGCTCGTCACAACAGCCCGGTTACCTAAGCAAGTGGAGAATGCAGAGACAATGCTTCTTGGCTATCCATAACAGCCAGAGGTGGCCACTCAAGCGCTCTTCTGGCTTGAATGGGAACGAGGCAGAAAGAAAGAAAACGTTCCAACTATCCCCGGTTCACGGTATGGTTAAAGTGAAATGTCATCCTGAGCGGAGTCGAAGGATTCCTACCAGCCCTATGCCTCCGTGCGTCGCAGAGATTTTCCAGGTACTCCTACGCCGCTTTGCTTTTTGCCGCCTTATAAGCGCATTAGGGAATGTCCCGTCCATCCTCGCAGCGTATAATCCCGCCCGAACGAGAAGGAGGCACCATGTGCAAGGTGAGCCGGCGCGAGTTGTTGATTGGCGGAGGCGCTTTTTTAAGTCTCGCCGCCGAGGCGGATCTACTGGCGCGACCGACGCCGCCGGGAATGTCTGAAGCTGCCACGGAAGACCGCGTGGCTTCCGATGTCTACTTCCACGAGGGAGATATTTCCGACACCGCCGACGCGGTCTGCAACAACGGCTGGATCCTGTTCGAGGATTACGTGCTAGTGGTCGATGCAAATTTCCCGGCAGGCGCAAAGCTAATGATCAGCAAAATCCGCGCCCTCACCGACAAGCCCATAAGATTTGCCTTTGACACTCATCATCACGGCGATCACGCCTACGGCAATCAGATTTTCGTGGAAAACGGCGGCGTCCCGGTCGCTCACACGGGCGTCGTTGAAGAAATGAAACGATACGAAACCGGCTACTACGGAAATCACCCCGGCAGGTGGGAGGGCGCCACAAAAGATCGCCCCGACCTGAAGACCACCAGGCTCAAGCCGCCCTCAGTCCTTTTTTCCCAGGACTTGATTTTCGACGACAGCACTCACCGAGTCGAACTAATGCACCTGGGTGTGGCGCACACGCACGGAGACGCTGTCGCGTGGTTACCCAAAGAGCGCATCCTGTTCACCGGCGACATGTGCGTCAATGGACCATTCAATTTCGTAGGCGATGGAGACGTAGGGAAGTGGATTGCGACTTTGGACGCCGCCAGAAAACTCAACGCGAAAATAGTATGCACAGGTCACGGCCCGCGCTCCACGGCAGCAGTCTTGCAGGACCAGCAAGCTTTCTTTGCAGCCTTACGTGAGCAGGTAGGCGCAGTAATCACCAAAACTTCCCCCGACGAGGCCCAGGGGAAGGTGGAAATGATTCGCGCAACCCTGAAGTCAAATGCCCAGATCGCGCGTTTCGTCAGCAATCGCGAGCAAGGCTCCGACGACGGTTTCCCCTCGCAGGTAGCAAAAGTATACGAAGAACTCACGGGCAACAAACTGATGGCACTGGCACAAGAGCCCCATCGAATGCGCCACGCCCATGCCCGTGCTCACGGCCTTGTGTTCGCATGATAAAACTCGGGTTGCATCCTTGTGCCTCTGTGCCCAGGCTTGTGTAGCGGCGGACGCATTCGTCCGCCCGGCTTCCCCGAGGCATCGCGGAGCTAGGCGCTACTGTCCCATTTGCATGAGGATAGTTTTCCGCTTTCACCGCGATTCTCCTGTCCCACGGGTGGCCCACTTGGCTTGGGGTCCGCGTTCCGTCACTCCCCATACTTCCGCATATGTGTCTCGGAGGGACTGATGAAAAGAGCCCGGCGTTTCAACGCCGGGTAAGGGCAAAGAAACAAAGTCGCGTCCCGAAGGGACGCTTGACCTGCGCCAATGAAAGTTGATGAATAACGGTGAACCTTCCGTCCGTGCGTGCGCGCGAGTTTGGGTATTTTGAGTTTCCATGGTCCTCTGGCCCACCGATAGAGATGAAATTCACGCTCGTTAGCCCTTATTGATTCCAAATAGGTTAGGTCGCGACTTTCGAAGGGGCAATCGGGATACTTCATCAGTTGGCAGTTCTTAGGGAGCAGGGGACCGCTGATCCCGCAACGTCGCATTAAGTTCCACTTCTGGCTATTGCTTCAAATCGACCGGAGGCCCGCTAACTCTCCTTGCTTTGAGATCAACGGTCACCTCGACACGGTCAGCGATCCTGATGAAGAGAATGCCACTGTTCATCCCGTACTGCTTGCGGTCGAAGGCCATCGTCCCTTTGATGGCACCAGAGCCTGTCCCCGCGGCGGAAACTGTAACATTTAGCTTCTCGGGCTTGGTAACTCCGCGTATTGTAAAGTCACCATCTGCTTCAAAGTCGTCAGTACCCGTCTGTACAATCTTCGTTGACTTAAATGTGATCAAGGGATTCTGCTTCGTGTTAAAGAAGTCTTTGCCTCTCAGCTTGCGGTTCTTCATACCGCTTCCAGTATCCACACTGTCCGCCTGAATTTTGATGTCCAGAACCGCTGTCGTCACATCAGTCGACGTGAATGTCAATGTGGCATCCCACTTGTCAAAAGTACCCTTGATAGCCACCGACGCCTCCACGTCGAACTGAATCGTGCTGGATACAGGAATAATCTCGAAAACGGGAATCTCCGAGGGCGCCTGTGCTTGGCTTATTGAAGCCAGCAGCGCCGACGCCACAAGGCAGAGGACAAATGATCGCAGAGAAACTATCTTGACGATGAACACGGAGACGAAAATCTCGGCCTCGAGAGATTGTCATTCGTGGGCTTTACATCCAACTGTTAAAAATTGCAGGCAGTTTCCCTGGTAAGCTGGGTGGGTGGCCCAGTTTTTGTTTTACTGAATTCACACGACTGAGGGTGCCCATCCTTGCGTTCTTTGCAACGGTGGGAGCCACGGACCTATACGTCTTAGGGTTTTGCTTGGGAATTAAGGATTCGTGCCGCCCTATGAGTTATGTAAGTCCAAGTACTACCCAGCCTATCTCAAGCCCTGAGTCTCCGACTTGTGGGAAATGCGGAAGTAATGAGGGGTTTCATGGCCTGACCCATCCTGGTGTTGGACGGTCAAGAGTGAGTTTCCAAAATCTTACACCCATCCGTCAATAGGTACAGGTCTTCTTTCCGGGCCCGCCCCGGCCATAAGAGTCACTCCTAGCCTATTCAGAGCAACGCCCGATCCGCCCGTAGCAAATGTCGGGCGCACCATCCGGTTGTACGACGTTGCTCAGAAGTTCGGAACTAAAAAGGATGTTACAGACTCTAATTCCGTTCCTGCCTCAAGATAGTGAAGGTCTGCCGTATCAAGATCTTCAAAACACAGAGGACGCAGAGAGACAGAAGAACAGCCCAGCAGCTAGAAGAGAGGCTTCCTTCAGGCTCTCGCCGTGGCGTGATCGGCCATGCGCGGCTTGTTGTAGCGTAGAGCGACATTCATGAAGACAGTGCCCAGGGAGGTCTCGAAGCAGATGACTAAAGCTTCTGTGTCTTCGTTGGTTTTGTCGCCCTGATCGGCCGTCAGCAGCAGCGGCGGATGTACGCGGAAATGGAATCCCTGGTCGTTGAGCGCCGAGATGGCGTTGCCGACGACCTGGTTGGCCAATTCAAAGATGGTTTCCTTGATGAGCGCGTCGGATTCCGGGAGGTCCGTACCAGCATAATGGCTGGCGACGCGCACGGCGGTCTGCGGCTCGAGGTCGAGCACGATGCGTCCCTCGATGTCACCGGTCAAGGCAATCATGCCCGCCACGCCCTTGCGGCGATAGGCTTCCTCTTCCATCGTGAGGTTGCCAACCTTGGTCGATCCCTGCAGGCCTTGCGACAACACGGCATCAGCCGCGTTGATGAAAGGCTGGATCAGTTCCATCTTCATCGAATTAGGCTCCCGCTCCTGCAGCGTTGGCTACTGCGCCATCTTCGCCGAGGACGTACTTGATGACTTCATAGAGTACTTCCGGCTTTACCGGCTTCTGGACGAAATGTCGCGCTCCGCGTTGCAGCGCAGCCACGATGTTCTCCTGGTATCCAACGGAGGAGACCATCACGATGCGCGCTTCCGGATGCGATTGAACGATGCGTTCGGCAGCCTCGATGCCTTCCATCTGCGGCATGGTGATATCCATGAGCACGATGTCAGGATGCGTGCGGTCGAACTCGCTGATGGCGGTCAAGCCGTCGCCGGCTTCAGCCGCCACCTGCCCGCCGAACGTTTCGATCATGCGGGCGAGATTCTTGCGGGCAAACACGGAGTCATCGACGATCAGGTAACGAACAGGCTGTCCGTCTTTGCTTCGCTTCACAGGTGCAAACTGCTCCATACAGGCCTCCCCTTTCTACTGCATATCACGGGCCGTCGGCCATAACCAGATGACGCTGGTCACCGGCTTTTCGTGCCCCAATCTCAATTCCCGGCGCGTACGGCGCGTCCGGTTTCGTTGCGTCCGCAAATCGCCTGCAGGGTTGAGCCCATGATGTCGAGCCCTACCACGCGGATGGCGTACCCGCGTTCGATCGCCGCCTTGGGCATGCCGTAGACCACGCAGGATTCTTCACTTTGCGCGATGGTCATGCCGCCCTCGCGTTTGATCGCGCCTAAGCCTTCAGCACCGTCGTCGCCCATGCCGGTCATCAGGACGCCGACCGCATTGCCGCGAAATTCTTCCGCCACGCTTTTCAGCAGCACGTCGACGCTAGGGCGATGGCCATTCACGCGCGGCTCGTCGCTCAAAACCGCAATGTCTCCTAAGGGAAGCCGTTTCACCTTCATATGGCGGCTTCCGGGACAGATCAGCACACGGCCGGGCAAAAGTAGGTCGCCGGATTGCGCTTCTTTGACGCGCAGGGGACAGACTTCGTCCAGACGGCGCGCGAACATGTCGGTGAAGCCGTCGGGCATGTGCTGGACTACGGTGATGGCGCCGGGGAAATCTCCAGGCAGTTGCGAGAGAACAAACTCAAGCGCCTGCGGGCCTCCAGTGGAGACGCCGATGCCGACGATCTTGTTGGGAGCGCCCGCCGGAGCGTTAACTTTTTCGGGTTTGGAAGGCGCCCCTGCCATCATACGAGGCTTGAGCTTGCAGTCGGCTGCGGCTTTGACCTTGGCAATCAGTTCGCGCGCGGTTTCCCGCATGTGCGCGGACGCATCTTTGGGTTTGGTGACGAAATCGAATGCGCCCAGTCCCAGAGCCTTCATCGTGACAGTTGCGCCCTCGGTCGAGTGCGAGCTGAATACGATCACGGGGACGGGATTGTGCCGCATGATTTCCTTCAGCGTATCGATGCCGTTCATGCCGGGCATTTCGAGGTCGAGGGTGACGACGTTGGGCTTGAGCTCTTCGATCTTCTTCAGGCAGAAAGAGCCATCCATCGCTGTGCCGACCACGTCGATGGCCTCATCCGCAGCCAACATCTGCGGAATCAGCTTGCGCATGAGCGCCGAATCGTCAACCACGAGCACGCGAACTTTTTTCATGCGCGACCTCCGACTTCCGGAGCCAGCGCCAGGCGCATGCGATCGGTGTGGGTCAATAAGAGACCGGAATTAGTGTGCCCCATTTCCTGGGGCCGCAGGCGGGCGACATGTTCGACCACAGCCGGCAGGTTGAGAATGAGCACCACGCGGCCATCCCCGAGGATGGAAGCGCCGGAGACGAGGTCGGTCGAGAAGGTCTGGTCGTCGAGAGCCTTGATGACCAATTCCTCTTCGCCTTCCAGCGAATCGACGATGAGGCCATACTTCTTTTCCGCCACCGTGATGACCAGCACAAAGAGCTTGTTTTTACGATCGCCTTCGAATGCGGGGCGTCCGAGACGAAGCAGCGGCAACGCTTGATTGCGGAGTTGCAGGACTTCGTAGTTGTCGACCTGATGGACTTCGGCTTCAACGGTGCGTGCGATTTCAAGCACGGCATTCAACGGAATGGCATAGAGCCGCTGCTCCACCCAGAACAGTAGAGCCTTGATGATGGCCAGAGTGAGCGGCAATTTCAGGCGGAAAGTAGTGCCTTGCCCGAGCCGAGTTTCCACACCGATGGAAGCCTTGAGACGGTGCAGCACGCTCTGGACGACATCCATGCCGACGCCGCGTCCGGAGACTTCGGTGACCTGCTCTGCGGTCGAGAAGCCCGGGCGGAAAATGAAGTTCAGAGCTTCGAGTTCGCTCATCTTGGCGGCTTCGTCGGGTGTGACCAGGCCGAGTTCAATGGCCTTGGCACGAATCCTGGCGACATCAATGCCACGTCCGTCGTCCGTGATCTCGACGATGACCTGGTTGCCCTGATGGTAAGCGTTGAGGCGCACCGCGCCTTGGGCAGGCTTGCCCAGCTTGCGGCGCTGTTCCGGCGATTCGATGCCGTGACTGATCGCATTGCGGACCAGATGGGTTAAAGGCTCCGCGATGGCGTCGAGGATGCCCTTGTCGAGATCAGTATCCTGTCCGCTGACGGCCAGTTCGACTTCGCGTCCACATTGCCGGGCAACATCGCGCACCATGCGCGGGAAGCGGCGGAAGAGTTGATCGACGGGCACCATGCGGATCTTCATCACCGAGCGCTGGAGGTCATTGAGCACGCGGGACTGAAACGCCATGGCATCGGCAAACTTGCCGCGCAGCAATTCTTTGGGATAGCGCTTGGAGAACTCATTCAGGGCCTGCTGGAGCATCGACTTTCCGATGATCAGTTCGCCCACCAGGTTGAGCACGTTGTCGATCCGTCCGGCTTCGACGCGCAGCAGATTTTCCTGGGCGACGGGAACGACTCCGGGCACAGTCGCCGGAGAAGGGACAGACTCGGCAGGTGTGCCAGTTTCGGCGCGAGTTGGTTCCTGTGTGGCCGCGACGGGTTGTTGCGGAGACACCGGGTTGCGGGCGGCGCTCGCCTGCAGCAATACTTCAACCGTGACCTCCTCGATGATCGTCGGAATCTTGCATTTGGCAGCGATCTGGGCGGGAGTCTGAACGGTCGCAACCACGAACTCAATGAACTTCGATGCGGCCGGAGACTTGGCGTCCGGGCGAATGGCGATTACCGGGCCCATCGTGCCGATCGCGTTCTGGACGAGCTGGCGTCCTGCGATGGGCATGGCGCAGTGCGGATCGATTTTGGCAACCACGTGCAGGACGTCCTGCCCGGAGGCCTGGGCCTTGGCCATGGCAAGCCGTTCGTATTCGGTCCAGTGGTCCGCCGATTTGTTCGATCCTTTACCCGCGGAGGCTTTCGCGGGAGATTCGTTGGTTTTCCCGGACTTGACCGCTGCCTTCTGGCTGCGCGTCTTGCTGTTTTTCGGTGCGGCCGTCAGCTCCTGGATTTTCTTGCTCAGGGTTTTCGTCGCCGGAAGCCGCGTGCCCTTGCGGTAGGCCGCAATCATCTCGGTAAAAACGTCGGCGGTCGCGAAGGCGATTTCCGCGACGGCAGCGTGGGACGCGGTTCCTTCGAGCGAAAGCGCGTCTTCGAACTGGTGGGCCAGTTCGCTCAACTCGCGCAGGCCGCAGGCGGCGGAGTCTCCCTTGAGGGTATGCACCGTGCGCCGGATGGAGCGCACGATCTCCTCATCCCCGGGATTTTTCTCCAGCTTGAGCGCTTCTTCGTTGAGCGCCTGCAGGAGTTCCTGCGAGGTTTCGTAAAACAGTTCGCGCAGCTCCGCGCCACGCTCATCGGGGGAATTCGTCATGACTCTCTTGCCTCAATCCGCTGATAGGCCGTCCCGCTATCCTTGTGGACCATCTGAAACTTCTGGGTCAGGCCCAGCAGGCTTTCGGCGTGGCCTACGAACAGGTAGCCGTTCGGGTTCAAACAGCGGTAAAACTTCTCGATCAGCCGCTTCTGCTCGGCCTCATCGAAGTACATCATCACGTTGCGGCAGAAGATCACATCGTTGCGCTGCGGCAAATACTCGGTTTTCAGGTTGTGAAAATCGAAGTGCACCATCTCCTTAAGGGGCTTTTTGATGCCATAACGCTCCGCCACCTTGTCGAAGTAGCGAAGGCGGTAGCCATAGTCGACCATCGACATCTGGTGCTCGCTATACATCCCCTCCTGCCCATGACGTAATACGGAGTAGCTGATATCGCTGGCCAGGATCTCGACCCGCCACGGTGGAGGAATCAGAGGTTTCGGCAGGGACATATCCACGGGCAGCGGATTGCGCAGATAGTAGTAAGCCATGGCATCGGTCACCAGCATGGCCAGGGTGTAAGCTTCCTGCCCGGTAGAGCAGCCCGCGCTCCATATGCGGATGGAGTATTCCCGCCGCGCGCTCTTATGCTTGAGAAGTTCTTCCAGCACCGTCTTTTGGAAAAGGTCAAGCTGGGCTTTGTGGCGGAAAAAGCTGGTCTCGTTGACGGTAAGGTTTTCGAGCAGCTTGGCCAGTTCTTCCTTGCCTTGCTGGCTGATCAGCAGCCGGTAATAGGCGTAAAAGGAATCGACACGGCACTCTTTCAGGCGGCGCAGGAGCCGATCCTGGAGGAAATGAGTGCGGCGTTCGTCAAAGTGCATGCCGCACTCCTGGTAGATGAGTGCCTGCAGCAGCTTGAGTTCCGCCTCGGTGAGTATGGGAGCGGGTGCCGCTCCGGAAGTGCTCATATGCAAAGTTTCAAAGTTTCAGAGTTTCAAAGTTGCCGTTGCTTCACGCTGCTAAACCGCCCCTATTGGCCAGCGGTTAGTGGGTAAATTCATTTCTTCTCTGGGCACCGGCCACTGACCACTGCCCACTGCTTCTACCTTGCTCCGACTTTTGCTGCCGCTTTCTTTTCCCCGGTCTCGGCCTTGTTCTCGAGGCTGGCGGGGGCCAACAACTTATTCATGTCCAGTAGAACGATGAGACGGCCTGCCACCTTGCCCAGACCTGTTACACAGTTCAGTCCACCTTCCTGAAAAACGGCTGGTGGAGTTTCTACGGCGTCCGCAGGAATCTTCAGTACCTCGGAAGCCGAATCGACGATGAGGCCGGCGAGGCGTCCGGAGTGTTCCACGACCAGAATGCGGTTGCTCTTCCTGATCGTGGCCTGTTTGTCTCCAAAACGCTTACGCAGATCCATGACGGAAACGATCTTGCCGCGCAGGTTGATGACCCCTTCGAGATAGTCGGGGGCATCGGGCACGGCAGTGATCTCCGGAACCCGCACGATTTCGTGCAGGGAAGTGATGGGGACGCCATAGGTCTCGCGGCCCACCTGGAAACCCACGATATGGACTTCGCGACTCATGGTCCTGGGCTCCTCGCTTAGA